>ERZ826242.664-NODE-664-length-46988-cov-4.646134_pt1 | contig 46988 bp, 45 predicted proteins | sample MGYA00519871_ERZ826242 | MGnify/ENA primary metagenome ERZ826242 (study PRJEB31778, sample SAMEA3449226) | human gut metagenome | biome: human gut; feature: human-associated habitat; material: faeces | place: United Kingdom | collected 2010/2012 ... | reverse complement strand
AAATCAGGAACCCGGTTATGTAGTAGGAAAACTTAAATTTGGATGATCCGACAACCGCCTGAAAGGCTCCGATGGGACACGCTCCCGTGGCAGCAGGACAGGAATAACAGTTTAACCCGGGGACGCATACCGTTTTCGCCTTGCCCTGATATATTTTGCCCTGAAAGAAATTGGGAATATGAATATTGGTAAGCAGTGTGGCCGCTGCCTGTATCCATCCACGTATTCCGGCTATTTTCTTTGATCGTAAGTTCTTTTTCTTATCCAATTCCGACACACTCCAGACATAATTTAATTGCTTTTCCAAGCACTGCAGCCGCTTCCCCTCTGACCGCACCGTAGCTCATCATCGCTATGCCTGTGATGACCAGAACAATTTGAGATATTTGTTTGCACTTCAAAATATGGTTGCTCCTTTTATTTGTTGTATTGATTGACCAGCTGACTTCGATATTATACAATAGCTGTTGTAAAATAATTGTTAAGAAATGGGCGGGTGAAGAAATTTTGAGATTATTAATCGTTGAAGATGAGAAACAAATGTGTGACACGGTTGCCAGAAGTCTGTACGCTGCCGGGTATGAGGTGGATACCTGTTACGATGGGGCGGAGGCTCTGGAATGCATCCTGGCAGAGAATTATGATCTGATCGTTCTGGATCTCAATCTGCCCGGCATGGATGGGATGGATCTTCTGAAAGAACTCCGGAAGGAAAATGAGGAGACGAAGGTTCTGATCCTGTCTGCAAGAGGGCAGATCGCAGATAAAGTGGAAGGACTTGATGCCGGGGCAAATGATTATATGGAAAAGCCGTTCCATCTGCAGGAGCTGGAAGCGCGGATCCGCAGTCTGACAAGAAGAAAATTTGTGCAGAAGGATGTATGTCTGGAAAGTGGCGGGATAAGGTTCGACACGGTAAAACGTGAGGCATATGCAAAAGGAAAACCGGTTCCCCTGACAAGAAAAGAAAGTGGTATTTTGGAATATTTGCTTCTGAATCTGGGCAGACCGGTAAGCCAGGAGGAACTGATCGAGCATGTCTGGGATGCAACTGCGGACAGTTTTAGTGGATCCATCCGGGTGCATATGTCTTCTCTTAGAAGAAAACTTAAGGCTGTGCTGGAATATGACCCGATTTTGAACAAAGTGGGTGAGGGCTATAAAATACGAGAGGAGTTCGATCAATGAAAAAAATGTCGCTGCAGTGGAGACTGACCTGTATCATTACATTATATATTGCAGTCATATGTGGCTGCCTGACAATGTTTGTCTATAAAAATGGTGTGTATTATATGGATTCCCTGCAAAAGGCTGTTGACGCTCAGGGAGATGACAGCGGAGGTGGTTCGGAAGAAATATACATCAGCATACCAGAGGATAAGTGGGATGAGTTCTCAAATGATTTTTCTGTTCAAGTGTACAATAATAAAGAAGACTACAAAAGAAACAGTCTGATAATTTCGGCTTTATTGGCTCTCCTTGGTGGAGTGGCCGCATATTTTATAAGTGGACATGCGCTTAAACCAATTCGTGAGTTTTCTGATAAAATTGAAGAAGTGCAGGCTCAAAACCTGGCAGATTCGGGAATAGAAGAAAGTAAGATTAAAGAACTGAATCAGCTTAGTGTTTCGTATAACAAGATGCTTGAACGCCTCTCGGATGCATTTGAGATACAGAGACAATTTACTGCAAATGCAGCACATGAGCTTCGAACTCCATTATCGTTAATGCAGGTACAGCTTGACCTGTATCATTCCACTCAGCATCCGGGCAGTGATGCAGACACCGTACAGATGATAAAGATGTTGACGGAACAAAATGACAGGCTTGGCAAGATGGTAAAAACACTTCTTGACATGAGTGAACTTCAGACTGTAGGACGGGATGAAAAAATTATCCTTAATGATCTCGTTGACGAGGTATTGGAAGATTTGGAACCTCTTGCACAGGAAAAGAATATAAAACTTATTGGAAAATATAAGAATATAACGATGATTGGAAGTGATATCCTTATTTACAGGCTGGTATATAATCTTGTTGAGAATGCTATAAAATACAATCATTCAGACGGTCAGGTTACAGTAAATGCATACAAAAAACAAAAACATATTTACCTGTCAGTAGAGGATACCGGAAGCGGAATTCCGAAAGAACTCAGGGAACGTGTATTTGAACCATTCTTTCGCGTGGATAAATCCAGAAGCCGAGAGCTTGGTGGTGTAGGACTTGGACTTGCTTTGGTTCATGAGATCGTGAAAGTGCACGATGGCAGTATCAGCATTAACTCAAACCCCGCAGGTGGAACAATTTTTGAGGTGATTTTTGACCAGAAATCAATGGAATAGTTATTCAAAAAAAGATTAAAAAAGATGCTTGTAAATAGGATTGACTCCTAACTGATTACCATTAACGCATATTTAAAAGATGTGTTCAGGTTCTATGTTTTTATAGAAGAGGAATTTAGCCAATTTGGTGGATTAAAAGTATTATCATATAGCCAGTTTACAGCAGTAGATTCAGTTGGTCTAAAGAAAACGATACGTTCAAGAAGTTTTACAAAAGGCTATTAGAAGGAAATTTAAATGAAAAACTAGCCAAAAAGCACGCAAATTTTTAACGATCTCAAAAGTATTAAAGTAGAACTATCCGTCTGAAACAGTGAAAACAGTCTGAATATTTTCTCTGTTTCAGACACTACAAAAGAAAACTTGTAATTTACAATCGAAAAATTGAAATATATTTTTGAAAATGCTTGTATATTTCCATCATTGGTAGTACAATCGTGTTAAAGAAATAACAAAATATATCAATTTATGAAAAAGGAGCGTGCTTAAGTATGGCTAGATTTACACTGCCAAGAGATGTTTATCACGGAAAAGGATGTTTATCCGAATTAAAGAATCTGAAAGGTAAAAAAGCTGTCCTCGTAGTCGGCGGCGGATCTATGAAGCGTCAGGGATTTCTGGACAAAGCAGTGAACTACCTGAAAGAAGGTGGAATGGAAGTTAAGCTGATCGAAGGCGTGGAACCAGACCCATCTGTAGAGACGGTTATGAAAGGTGCCAAAGTAATGCAGGAGTTCGAGCCTGACTGGATCGTAGCAATGGGTGGCGGATCTCCGATCGATGCAGCCAAAGCTATGTGGGTATTTTACGAGTATCCGGATGAGACATTTGAAAATATCATCACACCATTCAGCTTCCCTGAACTTCGTCAGAAAGCAAAATTTGCAGCCATCCCATCTACATCAGGAACTGCAACAGAAGTAACAGCATTCTCCGTAATCACAGATTACAATACAGGAATCAAATATCCTCTGGCAGACTTTAACATCACACCAGATGTTGCAATCGTTGATCCGGATCTGGTAGCAGGACTTCCTCAGAAACAGGTTGCTTATACAGGAATGGATGCACTGACACATGCGATTGAAGCTTATGTATCAACACTCAACTGTCCATTTACAGATCCACTTGCGCTACAGGCAATCGAGATGGTTCTGGATTATCTGCCGGCATCTTACAACCTTAACATGGAAGCAAGAGAGCAGATGCACTACGCACAATGTCTTGCAGGTATGGCATTTTCAAATGCGTTACTGGGTATCGTGCATTCTATGGCTCATAAGACAGGAGCAGCATTCTCAACCGGACATATTCCTCACGGATGTGCCAATGCAATCTATCTGCCATATGTAATCAAATACAATGCGAAAGATAAAGTAGCTGCATCCCGTTATGCAGAGATTGCACGCAGAATGGGACTTCCTGGAACATCTGAAAAAGCTCTGATCAACAGCTTATGTGCAAAGATTGACGAGTTCAATGCGAAGATGAATATTCCTAAGACTCTGAAAGAGTTCGGCATTAACGAAGATGAGTTTAAAGAAAAACTGGATAAGATTGCAGAACTTGCAGTTGGTGACGCCTGTACAGGATCGAACCCAAGAGCAATTGACCCTGCAACAATGGCTAAATTATTTACATGCACATACTACGGAACAGAAGTTGACTTTTAGATAGACGGATACGAAAAGTAAGTAGATCATTTATATCAGATGGCTGTCACATGGAGTTGTGTGACAGCCATTTTCTGTCCACTTATGTGCCGGAAAAATATCTGTTATTGCCGGATTTCGCAGGTTCAAGATATCACAATGGCATGGGAAATCCGGACAGGATTCTTGCTATATTCTGACAATATACTGTATTTTTATACTTTTACTTGCGAAAAGATAACAGCCGTATTATGATAATAGTAATATTTGAAATTAGGAGGAAATAAGATGTACAAAATTTTAAAAGCAGAACAATTAACTGCTAACATCTTTCTGATGGATGTAGAAGCTCCTCGTGTAGCAAGACATTGTGAACCGGGACAGTTTGTCATTGTAAAGATGGATGAAAAAGGAGAAAGAATCCCTCTGACAATCTGTGACTATGACAGAGAGGCCGGAACTATTACGATCGTATTCCAGCCGGTTGGAGCATCCACAACAAAAATGAAAGAATTAAAAGCAGGAGATTATTTCCGCGATTTCACAGGTCCGTTGGGAAATGCTTCAGAGCTGGTGGATGAAGATATTGAAGAGCTGAAAAAGAAAAAGATCCTGTTTGTCGGCGGTGGTGTCGGGGCAGCACCGGTATATCCACAGGTAAAATGGCTGCATGAGCATGGTGTGGATGCGGATGTTATCATTGGATCTAAGACAAAAGATATGCTGATTCTGGAAAAAGAGATGGAAGCTGTATCAGGAAATTACTATCCATGTACAGATGATGGCTCTTATGGACATGCCGGAATGGTTACTACAATGGTAGAAGAACTTGTCGAGAAGGGAAATAAATACGATGTCTGTATCGCAATCGGCCCAATGATCATGATGAAATTCGTATGCCTTCTGACAAAGAAACTGGAGATTCCGACAATCGTAAGTATGAACCCTATTATGGTAGATGGAACTGGTATGTGTGGTGCCTGTCGTCTGCATGTGGGTGATGAGATTAAATTTGCCTGTGTAGATGGTCCGGAATTTGACGGACACCTTGTTAACTTCGATGAGGCAATGAAGAGACAGCAGATGTATAAGACTCAGGAGGGTCGTGCAATGCTGAAATTACAGGAAGGCGATACGCATCACGGTGGATGCGGTCAGTGCGGAGGTGACGAGTAAGATGGCAGATGTATTAAAGAAAGTTCCAGTAAGAGAGCAGGAACCAAAGGTTCGTGCTACAAATTTTGAAGAAGTATGTTATGGATATAATAAAGAAGAAGCGATGGAAGAGGCAACAAGATGCCTGAACTGTAAGAATGCAAGATGTATCCAGGGATGTCCTGTATCCATCAACATTCCTGCATTTATCGCAGAGATCAAAGAAGGTAATATCGAAGAGGCTTACAAAGTGATCGGTCAGTCTTCTGCCCTTCCTGCTATCTGCGGACGTGTATGTCCTCAGGAATCACAGTGCGAGAGTAAATGTGTCCGTGGTATCAAGGGCGACGCAGTATCCATCGGTAAGCTGGAAAGATTTGTCGCAGATTATGCGCTGGAAAATGATATCAAACCAGAAAAACCAGAAAAGACAAACGGACATAAAGTAGCAGTCATCGGTTCCGGTCCGTCAGGACTTACCTGTGCCGGAGACCTTGCAAAACTCGGATACGAAGTGACTGTATTCGAAGCACTGCATGAACTTGGCGGTGTTCTGGTATATGGTATTCCTGAATTCCGTCTTCCAAAGCAGAAAGTTGTTAAGAAAGAAATCGAAAAAGTCAAAGAGCTTGGCGTTAAATTCGAGACAAACGTTGTTATCGGTAAATCTACAACCATCGACCAGTTGATGGAAGAGGAAGATTTTGAAGCTGTATTCATCGGTTCCGGAGCAGGTCTTCCGATGTTCATGGGAATCCCTGGCGAGACAGCCAACGGAGTATTCTCAGCAAATGAATACCTGACAAGAAGTAACCTGATGAAGGCATTCGATGATTCTTACGATACACCAATCGCAGCAGGCAAGAAAGTAGCCGTTGTCGGTGGTGGTAACGTTGCTATGGATGCTGCCAGAACAGCACTTCGTCTTGGTGCGGAAGTACATATCGTATACCGTCGAAGCGAAGCAGAACTTCCTGCACGAGTAGAAGAAGTACATCACGCAAAAGAAGAAGGCGTTCAGTTCGATCTTCTTACCAATCCAAAAGAAATCCTTGTGGATGAAAATGGATGGGTAAAAGGTATGAAAGTTATCAAGATGGAACTGGGTGAGCCGGATGCTTCCGGAAGAAGACGTCCGATCGAGATTCCAGGTTCTGAATATGAGATTGAATTAGATACTGTTATCATGTCTCTTGGAACATCTCCAAACCCATTGATTTCTTCTACAACAAAGGGTCTTGAGACAAATAAGAGAAAATGTATCGTAGCAGAAGAAGAAAACGGACAGACTTCAAAGGCTGCCGTATTCGCAGGTGGAGATGCTGTAACAGGTGCTGCAACTGTAATTCTTGCTATGGGAGCCGGAAAAGCAGGAGCAAAAGGTATTCACGAATACCTTTCTCAGAAAAATGCATAACCGGTAGTCTTGGATTAATATAATCTGAAGTTATAAAAACGATGGAATTTTACATTTGTATTCATGTAAGGTTCCATCGTTTTTTTGTTGGGAATATATCGACAGGAAGACTAAAGGAAATGGAGCATTTAGTGAAGTGTTAAGAATCCGATAGCTATGGAAGGGCAGCAATTTTTGTGCGGAGGTTTTAGCGTATAAAAACGATATAGACTTGAATAAGAATGGCGGTATGTGGTATTATGAAGAAACATATTTTATCCGCCTGTATTACGAAAAGACAGTAGCAGATTTTATAAAAAAGTAGAAAGTATATGCCGGACTATTGAGTGGATAAGATAAAAAGACAGGAAGTAGAAAATCAGATAAGAATTATTAAAAAAAGACAGGTTGGGGATTATGGCAGAATTAGATTTAACAGATGGAAAGATTTTTTTAAATAAAGTAACAGAAAAAATCCGCACACGACTGGCAGAAGTAGATGCGTCCATTGAGGCAGGGCAGAAAGATATCCAGAGTATGAATGAATATTACTGGGAGAACTACACCGAGATGGATGAATACGGTTATGAGAATTACGATAACCAACAGGCGCTTTTACATCAGGTAAATGATAATCAGGAAAAACAGAAGATGCGACATCGTCTCCGCAAGATGTTAGAAGCACCGTTCTTTGGACGTGTTGATTTTATCTATGATGGGGAAGAGGAACCGGAGATCTTTTATATAGGAATCGGAAACTTTGCGGAGCGTACAGGTATGCTTCCTCTGATCTATGACTGGAGAGCACCTGTCAGCGGGCTTTTTTATGATTATGATAAGGGACCGGGATCTTACGAAGCACCGGCCGGGACAATTGAAGGTGAGATAGCTGCCAAATGGCAGTATAAAGTAAAAAACGGCAGGATGGTCTATGCATTTGAAAGTGATACCAAGATTGATGATGACATCCTAAAACAGGAACTGGGAACAAATAGTGATGTACAGCTGAAAAATATCGTGCGTACGATCCAGAAAGAACAGAATGCAATCATCCGTAATACACACGACCGCATCCTTGCAATCCAGGGGGCAGCTGGAAGCGGGAAGACTTCGGTGGCGCTGCATCGTATTGCTTACCTGTTGTATCATGACAGAGAGCATTTGAAATCTTCGAATGTACTGATCCTTTCTCCGAACAGTGTGTTCTCGGATTATATTTCCCATATCCTTCCGGAACTTGGAGAAGAAAATATTCAGGAGATGAGTTTTGATCTGTTTGCATACCGTGAGTTAAAAGGAATTGTGCCTGACTGTGAAGACCGTTACGACCAGCTTGAGAGGACGATGAAACTTCAGAATCCATATCTGACAGAGAGGTTTGAAGAAAAGCAGTCAGAAGGATTCGTCGGTCTGATGGAAAGCTTTCTTGCAAGACTGGAAGATGAGCTGATGGATTTTCATGCGATTGAATATAAAGGAATTAAAAAGACAGAAGAAGAACTTATTAATTTATTCTATTTTAAATTCCAGAATGCACCACTGCTTGGACGTATGGATGCAATCAGGGATTATTGCGTAGATGAATATGAGACCCTGCTTGGACGTGATCTGTCGGAAGAAGAACTTCTGATCGTACAGGATAAATTTGATAAGATGTATGTAACAAAGGATATTTACAAGATCTACGGGTGGCTTTTAGAAGAGTGCGGATATCAGGCACTTCCAGATGTAGAATATGAAAAACGCAAACTGGAATATGAAGATGTATTCCCGGTGCTGTATCTGAAATACCGCCTGACAGGAAAAGCCGTGCATAACCATATCAAGCATCTGGTTATTGATGAGATGCAGGATTATTCTTATCTTCAGTATGTGATACTGAATCAGATATTCAAGTGTAGAATGACAATTTTAGGAGATAAAGCGCAGACACTTGATGAGCAGATGCGTGATGTATTACAGTTCCTCCCGGGAGTGTTCGATCAGAAGATACGTAAGATTGTAATGAATAAAAGTTACAGAAATACCATGGAAATTGCAAGATATGCAGAGAAACTGACTGGTGTAAAGGATGTAGAACTTTTAAAACGTCATGGAAAAGAAGTGGTAGAAGAGAACTTCCAAACAGAGGATGCGATTTTGGATGAAATTCTTTCGAAAGCAAAACTGGGAGAAGACGAATATGAAACTGCTGCCATCATTGCTATGACAGAAGCAGAAGCATTCACTTTATATCAGGTGTTAAAATCACGTGGTGAAGAAGTGCACTATATTGACCGTAACAGTTCTGCCTTTAAAAAAGGACTTACTATTACAACCTTTTATCTTGCAAAAGGTCTGGAATTTGACCAGGTATTTGGTGTATTCAAGGATGTGGGAAACCCTATGCTGAATCAGGCAAAATACATCTGTGCGACAAGGGCATTGCATGAGTTATATATGTATCAGATAACAGAATAGCAGGAAGCTGATATAGTAAAAATGTATAAGATAATGAACTGCATAATTGCAGAAACCAATATGGCAAAAGAATAATTGTATGCATAATAAAGAATAGAGATAGAAAGAAAAGTGGAATGAAGATAACATTAATTACCGTAGGAAAGATAAAAGAAAAGTATTTAAAGGATGCAATTGCAGAATACAGTAAAAGACTGAGCCGCTACTGTAAACTGGAGATCATCGAGGTGGCGGATGAAAAGACACCCGATAACGCAAGTGAAACGGTAGAAGATGGTATCCGTGACAAAGAAGGAGAACGGATCTTAAAATACGTCAAAGACGATGCGTATGTGGTTACACTTGAAATCAAAGGAAAGCTTTTGACCTCAGAAGAACTGGCAGAAAAAATCGATAAACTTGGAATCCAGGGAACCAGTCACATTATATTCATTATCGGTGGATCAATAGGACTTGGAAAAGAAGTGCTGAAGCGTTCGGATTATGCGCTGAGTTTTTCTAAGATGACATTTCCACACCAGCTGATGCGGGTAATCCTTCTGGAACAGATTTACAGAAGTTATCGGATTATCAGTCATGAGCCATATCATAAATAAAATGGCATGACGAGGAAAAAATAAAAAAGTTAAACAACAATTTCGCGATTTGTATCGACGGAATTACCGGAAAAAATGTCAGGAGAGGGTATAACTATGAAGCAAGTTAATTTAAAAAATCTGTGTATGATCCTGTTGGGGAATACAGTTTATGCACTGGCAATCGTTATGTTTATTCTGCCGAATGATATGATCACAGGTGGAACGACAGGACTTGGTATTGCAATCCATCATTATTTTGGACTTCCGATCCATACATTTGTATTAATCTTTAATACACTGATGTTCTTACTTGGGGCAGCAGTTCTTGGAATGAAATTTGCACTTACGACACTGGTCAGTACATTTTATTATCCGGTTATCTTAGGGGTACTTGAGCAGATGCCGGCGATCCAGAATGTAACAGATGACAAGATGCTGTCAACCATATGCGGTGGTCTGATGATCGGTATGGGAATTGGAATCGTTATACGGTGCGGCGCATCAACCGGAGGAATGGATATTCCACCATTAGTATTGAATAAGAAATTCGGACTTCCGGTGTCCGTGATGTTATATGTATTTGATTTTGTGATCCTGATTTCACAGATGCTGTTTACGAATAAAGAAGAAATTGTATATGGAATCTTACTGGTATTGATTTATACGGTGATCTTAGACAAAGTTCTTCTGATGGGATCAACCAGAACAAAAGTGGAGATTATGTCTGAAAAGTATGAAGAACTGAACCGTCTGATACAAGAAAGACTTGACCGCGGAACGACGCTTGTGTATACACAGACAGGATATTTGAAAAATGATCAGCCGATGATTCTTACTGTGGTTTCGAACCGAGAGCTGATGCGTCTGAATCAGCTTGTGCAGGAAGTGGATCCACATGCATTTATGATCATTGGAAATGTGAATGAAGTAAGAGGTAGAGGATTCTCACAGCAAAAAGTGTATAAAAAAGAACAGATAAAAAATTAAAAATTCCGGTAGTGTGATATCAATAAGATTACCTTTGGAGTAGCTTATGATATATACTACCGGAATTTTGTTATGTCTATGAAGCTGTAAGAACAGCTTTTGTTTTTTTATACCTAAGTATGCTGCCAGTGGCAGATCCTCTGTATATTTAGTTTTTCTTTTGGCGCTGTATACATCGCCAGATGGATTGATCTGATACGAAGTGCCAGTATTCAAAAATCTTTTCTGATGTATTCTTATCTTTTCCACGTACAATAAACCATAGATCTTTCGCTCCAGCCTCGGTATCGGCAGCATTCGCAGATGCAAAATCCGGAGCTTTTACAGGAGAAGCAGTTGTGAGCTTGACATTTTCTGACTTGATATATCTTTCGATGTCTTCCTGAATCTTCAGATATTGTTCGGTGATTCCAAGCTGACGGTACTGTTCGGCAAGACGGATGCGTTTGTTCCTTCCGGCCAAAATAAAATATGTAATGATGGATGTAATGACCGATGCAACAATAACAAGTGCCAATATGATCAAAACAAGAACTGATGTATGCATAGATAAAACCTCCTAGTAAATAATATGACTCATTATAGCACCAATAATCACGGAAAACTATGGTAAAAATGTTAGTATTTTTCTGATTTGCAAGAGTCTTTTATACAGCTGGTATAAAAGAAGAACACGCAAACAGATTAAAAATGATCTTATTCGGAATTATTGTGGAATGGAAGCAAAAAATAAATAAAATCATATTTTACATAGATTTAACATAAAGCTAATAAGAGTTTGGAAATACTATGCTATGTTAGGAATACTGGAATAAACATTCAGGAAAACAAAAAAATAAAATACAAATGGAAAGGTGAGTAATAAAACTATGAGTAAAACATATATGAACCGCGAGCTCTCCTGGTTGAAATTCAATGAACGAGTGTTGGAGGAAGCGGAAAATCCGGAGGTTCCACTGTGTGAACGACTGACATTTGCTTCCATCTACCAGAGCAATCTGGATGAATTCTTTATGGTGCGTGTCGGATCGTTGTATGATCAGACTCTTTTGGATAAAGTCATCTGTGAAAATAAGACAGGTATGACATCACAGGAGCAGATCGATGCAATCCTAAAACGTACCAGACAGATCAATAAAAGAAAAGAAGCGGTATATGAAGATCTGATGGCACGGGTGGCAGAACAGGGGGTCCGTATCCTGCGGTTTAATGAACTGGATGAGGAAGGAGCTCTTTATCTGGAACGCTATTTTGAGTCGGAGATTGCACCTTTGATCTCACCTACCGTAGTGGGAAGAAGACAGCCATTTCCATTTTTAAAGAATAAAGAAATTTATGCCGTTGCTGTTCTTGGAACAAAAGGTAAGAAAGACCGTCTCGGAATCATTCCATGTACCAGCAACATATTTGGAAGACTGATTGCGGTACCTGGAATGCCGGGCACTTACATGCTGGCAGAAGAACTGATTCTTCATTTTGCACCGGTTGTATTCAAAGGATATAAGATTAAGTCCAAATCCCTGCTTCGTATTACAAGAAATGCAGATATCGATGCAGATGCATTATATGACGAAGATCTGGATTATCGTGAATTCATGGAAGGACTGATCAAACAGCGTAAGAAACTGGCACCGGTTCGTCTGGAACTTTCCAGGGAAATAGATAAAAAGGGAATTGCGGTATTGTGTGATTTTCTGGAGCTGGATGAAAGTCATGTGTTTATGTCATCGACACCGCTTGATCTGTCTTTTGTATTTCAGATCCAGGATCTGCTCAGAAAAAATACAGAGTTATATTTCCCAAAGAGGACACCGCAGAAGTCGGATCAGTTTCGGGATGGGAAAAGTATCATAGAGCAGATCAAAGAGGAAGATAAACTTCTTTCTTATCCATATGAATCCATCCGGCCGTTCCTGCATCTTCTGACAGAAGCTGCCGAAGATCCGGATGTTATCTCGATAAAGATGACGCTTTACCGCGTTGCAAAGCAAAGTAAAGTTGTAGAAGCTTTGATAGAGGCAGCAGAAAACGGAAAAGAAGTGGTAGTGTTAGTAGAACTCAGAGCCAGATTCGATGAGGAAAATAATATCGGATGGTCCAGATGTCTGGAGGACGCCGGATGTCAGGTAATCTATGGCCTGGATGGATATAAAGTGCACTCAAAACTTTGTCTTATCACAAAGAAAAACGGTGGACAGATTGAATACATTACACAGATCGGTACAGGAAATTATAACGAAAAGACTTCCCGTCTGTATACAGACCTGTCTCTTATGACTGCAAATGTAGAGATTGGACTGGAGGCATCGAATGTATTTCAGGCATTATCAAAAGGAGAGGTGGTAGAGCATTCCAAGCATCTGCTCGTTGCTCCGAAGTGCCTGCAGAATAAGGTCCTGGATATGCTGGATGAGGAGATTGCACATGCAAGAAACGGGGAAGAAGCGTACGCTGGATTTAAACTGAATTCCCTGACAGATAAAAAGATTATTGATAAATTGATTGAAGCTTCAAAAGCAGGTGTGAAGATTGACATGATCGTCCGTGGTATCTGCTGCCTGCTGCCGGGAGTAGAAGGAAAGACAGAAAATATCCGTATCATCAGCATTGTTGGAAGATTCCTGGAACACTCGAGAATTTATATTTTCGGAAGTCAGGAACGGAGAAAATATTATATTGCATCGGCAGATTTCATGACAAGAAATACGGTAAGACGTGTAGAAGTTGCAGCTCCGGTATACGATGTTAAATTGCAGGAAAAATTACAGGAGATGTTTGATATTATGCTTTCGGATAATCAGAAAGCAAGACAGCTTGGCCCGGATGGTAATTATCAGCGTGTGATCAACGAGAAAGCACCGGTGAACTCACAGGAATATTTTTATGCCGAAGCCTATCATGAAATACAGAAAAGCAGCATGGACCCAGAAGGCTTAAGACAGTAAAATATAATCCGAAAGTCATATATAGGAGCCGTGGTGCATAGAGTAATACAAATTACCGAAGCGGTATTCTTATGAAACATAAGGAATGGAAAGAAAAAGCGGCAGAGGTGTCGGGAGTCCCAAAAGATGTAGCAATGGGGCTCCCGATTCTTACAATTACAGGAACCTGCGATATATGTGTGGAAAATTACAGGGGAATGACAGAATACACAGACCAGCTGATCCGGCTGCAGTCCAGATGCGGACAGATCAGGATTCAAGGGAAAGGACTGGAGGTTATATACTATACGAATGATGAAATGATGATCCATGGTCAGATTAAGACGATTGAATACCAGAAGTAGGAGGAAATGGATTGTTTGAAAATGTCATCTGGTATCTGAAAGGTTATGTCAGAATCCGTGTAACTGGCTATTCTCCAGAGCGGTTCCTGAATGCCTGCCGCTATAAAAAGATATATATATGGAATCTGAAACGGGTCCGTGGAGCGTATGAGATGAATCTTACGATCGATGGATTCCGCAGGTTAAAAGAGATTGTCAGGAAGACGGATACGAAGGTTTTGATTATACAGCGTAACGGTCTTCCTTTTCTTTTACACCGATATAGAAAAAGATATCTTTTGTTTGGCGGAATTCTTTTGTGTATGGTTATGATGTGGAACCTGTCCGGATATATATGGAATGTAGATATCAAAGGGAATTCTGCATATACAAAAGAGACGTTAAAACGGTTTCTGGCATCACAGAAAGTGGAAGAAGGAATGAGAAAAAAGCAGGTGGATTGTCAGAAAATCGTACAGGAACTTAGAAAACATTACGATAAGATCATATGGGTATCAGCATCGGTTGACGGATGCCGTCTGGTCGTCCGTATCAAGGAAAACGAAGATGGGATGACAGAACAGGACAAAAAGCAAGAGGAACACACCGATCTTGTTGCAACAGAAAACTGCAGAATTATAAAAGTCGTAACAAGATCCGGAACCCCCAACGTACATCCGGGCGACACGGTAAAAAAAGGAGATACACTGGTCTTTGGGCAGATTGCGATCTGTAATGATGAAAAAGAAGTAACCGGTTACCGGGCATGTAGTTCGGATGCAGATATCATTGGAGAAACCAGTGTAAACTATCAACGGGAACTTTCCGAAACCTATCCTGTAAAAAAATATTACCTGGATGGGATCCAGACAATCCGGAAAAGAGAATACGCAGTCAGGATCGGAACATGTATTGGAACACTTGGACAGACGAAGAATACTTATGAATATTATGTAAAAAAGACGCATCAGATGAAGATCCGGATTGCCAATGTCCTTCCGGTTATCATAGAAAGAAGGGAAATACTTCCGTATAAAAAAATGAACAGGAACTATTCTGTAAAGAAAGCAAGAGTTATATTATCAGCGGATTTTCACCGGGACTGTAAAGAAATGGAGAAAAAAGGGGTAGAAATTATCCAGAATGATGTTAAAATATACACAGGGTCCGGGACGTATTATGCAAAAGGAACACTAAGGATCAGATGTTCTGTCGCAAAGCAGGTACCCGGGGCACCGGTTCCTGTTCTGCATACGGAAGCGGAAAAAGAAACGAAGAATGGAGATTGATGCATGGGATTAATAGAAACAGTCATCGATATACCTGCGGAGCACGAGGCAAATGTGTTCGGGCAGTTTGATGCATATGCAAAAAAAATAGAGCGTGCACTTCATGTCACCTTGATCGCGCGGGGGGAAAGTGTAAAAATCATGGGAGATGTACTGAAAGTAGAAAAGGCAAAAAAAGTATTAGATCAGCTTGTAGAACTTTCCAAAAGAGGGAATACCATTCAGGAACAGAATGTAGATTATACACTGGCACTTGTAATGGAAGACAGTGAGGAAAATGTTCTGGAGATCGACAAAGACATTATCTGTCATACCCTGCAGGGCAAGCCGATCAAACCGAAGACGCTGGGACAGAAAAAATATGTGGATGCGATACGTAAACAGATGATCGTGTTCGGACTTGGTCCTGCGGGAACAGGTAAAACATATCTTGCAATGGCAATGGCAATTACTGCATTTAAGAATAACGAAGTAGGAAGAATCATTCTTACAAGACCGGCTATCGAGGCAGGTGAAAAGCTGGGATTCCTTCCGGGAGACCTTCAAAGTAAGATCGATCCGTATCTTCGTCCGCTTTATGATGCACTGTATCAGATCATGGGAGCCGAGAGTTTTATGAAGAATTCGGAAAAAGGTCTGATTGAGGTTGCACCGCTTGCCTATATGAGAGGACGTACCCTGGATAATGCATTTATTATTCTGGATGAAGCACAGAATACGACACCTGCGCAGATGAAGATGTTCCTTACGAGAATCGGATTTGGTTCTAAGGTGGTCATTACAGGAGATGCGACACAAAAAGACCTTCCATCCGGTCAGGTATCGGGACTTGATGTTGCGACAAGAGTTGTAAAAGATATTGAGGATATCAGCATCTGTCATCTGACGAGTAAGGACGTTGTACGTCATCCACTGGTACAGAGAATTGTTAAGGCTTATGAAGATTATGAAAGTAAACACGAGAACCGTCGCGGAAGTGATGCAAAGTATAAAGGAAAAGATAAGAGGCGAAGATCATGACATTGTATTTTGAAGAAGAAGGGGAGGTAAAGCTTCCTCTGGAGTGTGAAGAACTGGCAAAAAAAGTAGTAGAAGAGGCGCTGGATTATGTGGGATGCCCATATGAGGCAGAGGTGAATCTGCTTTTAACAGAAAATGCACAGATCCATGAGATGAACAAAGAATTCAGGGGAATTGACCGGGCAACGGATGTTTTATCATTTCCAATGATCGATTATCCGAGTCCTGGTACATTTGACTTTCTGGAAGAGCAGGAAGACTGTTTTGATCCCGAGAGTGGGGAACTGACGCTTGGGGATATCGTAATATCCAAAGAAAGAGTTCTCTCCCAGGCAGAAGAGTACGGACACAGTCCGAGAAGAGAATATGCTTTTCTTATTGCACATTCTGTGTTACACTTAACAGGTTATGATCATATGGAAGAAGAAGAACGTCAGGTGATGGAACAGAAACAAAGAGAGATCATGGAACGTCTGGATATTCCAAGATAGTGATCGGAATAAATTTTACAAAATGATGGAGTTAGTAGATGTATGTCTGAACAACGTAAAAAAAATGAGAAAAATTTTCTGGTGCAGGGATCGATCTTAGCAATCGCGGGAGTTATCACAAAGCTGATCGGGGCTTTTTACCGTATTCCGCTTCTGAATATCATTGGAACGGAAGGAAATGGTTATTATTCGGTAGCTTTTTCCATCTATTCGGTGGCTCTGATGCTGACTTCGTACAGTCTGCCGCTTGCGGTTTCAAAGCTGGTATCGGCGAGAGTTGCAGTAGGAGAGTATAAAAATGCACATAAGATCTTCCGTGGGGCAATGACATTTGCGCTTCTGGCAGGTGGTCTGGTTGCTTTGCTTGTGTTCTTTGGTGCGGATTTTATAGCAACAACGGTTATGCATCTGGATAAAAGTGCTTATGCGCTGCGCGTGCTGGCACCTTGTATCCTGGTCGTAGCACTGCTTGGTGTGCTGCGTGGATTTTTCCAGGGAATCGGAACGATGATCCCGACAGCAATTTCACAGGTAATTGAACAGATCGTAAATGCGGTTGTATCTATCGTAGGTGCGTATGTGTTACTGAATGCAGGAAAAGTAGTTGGGAAAACACATGGGGATAAGTCGTTTGGTCCGGCGTATGCGGCAGCAGGTGGAACACTTGGAACTGTTCTTGGTGCACTGAGTGCGCTTATATTTGTCGGGATCGTATTCCTTGCGTATAATAAAGTCTTCAAACGCAAGATGAAAAATGATACATCTAAAAGAACCGAAGGATATAAAAGAGTATACAAAGTACTGTTTATTACAATCGCACCGGTTATCTTAAGTGCAACGGTATATAATATCAGTGACTTTGTAGATACGGCACTTTTTAATAATATTATGGCGGCGCAGGGATTCACAAAGAAAGAGTATGCAAGCCTTCTTGGTATCTTCCAGGGACAGTATAGTACACTGATCAATGTTCCACTTTCAATATCCAGTGCACTTGCGGCATCCCTTGTACCAAGTCTTGTGGCAACTGTACAGACGGGAAACAGAAAGCAGGTACATGATAAGATCAACATGGTCAGCCGTTTTAACATGCTGATTGCGATTCCGTGTGCAGTTGGTTTTGTTACGCTTGCAAAACCAATTCTGGATTTATTGTATTTTACACAGGACAATACAACTGCTGCACTGATGCTTCAGCTGGGAGCACTGTCCGTTGTGTTCTTCTGCCTGTCGACGGTTACAAACTCTGTATTACAGGGATTGGACGATATGATGACTCCGGTTAAGAACGCAGCAATCTCACTGGCAATACATATTGTGGCTCTGTTTATTATGCTGGTAGTATTAAAATGGAACATTTACGCAGTCGTATTAAGTAAAATTATATTTGCAGGTGCGATCTGTATCCTGAATGCAAAAGCACTGCGCAGCAGAATCGGATATGTACAGGAAAAGAAAAAGACATTTGCAATTCCGGCTCTTGCAGCGGTTATTATGGGTGTGATTGCAATGCTGGTACATCTGATATTCGAATTGTTTATAAGTCCATATATTGCGACACTTCTGGCATTGGTAGCTGCTGTAATTACTTACGGTGTTGCAATTGTTGCATTGGGTGGAATTACAGAAAGTGAATTAAAGGGAATGCCAAAGGGCGCACTTCTGGTAAAAATATGCCGGAAATTACATTTGATAAGAGGAGAATACAGATAAGACGATGAGACCAGTGAAAAAGATTGCATTATTACATGATATTTGTGGTGTGGGAAAAGCAGCAACGATGAATATGACACCGATTCTTAGTATGATGGGTATTGAAGCGTGTCCGGTTCCTACGGTTCTTCTGTCGACACACACCGGAGGCTATGGAACGCCGGCTGTGTTTCACGTTCCGGGAGATTATATAAGAGCATGTGCCGATCATTATAAAAAAGAAGAGATTGCATTTGATGCGATATTTGTCGGGTATCTGGGCAATGCAGATACGATTGATGCGGTAATTTACTTTATCAGCCAGTTCCCGGGAACCAGGGTTATATTAGATCCGATCATGGGAGATCATGGGAAATATTACTCAAATTTTGATGAAACTTATGGAACAGCGATGAGAAAGCTCCTTCCATATGCGGATATTATTCTTCCGAACCTGACGGAAATGTATCTGCTGGCAGGAAAGGAATATCAGATTACGGGAAATCACAGAAATGTGCTACATCTTTGCGAGGAACTGCGTAAAGCAGGGGCGAAAGATATGATCGTTACCAGCGTTCCAAAAGATGACTGCAAGAAGGGAATCGTGTTATACGAAGATGACGCATTTCTTTATATCGGCAATGGAGAAGTGTTAAAGGAATTCCACGGCGCGGGAGATGCTTTTGACGGAATGTTTCTTGCAAAAATCATGCAGGGAAATACATTGCTGGAAAGTGTACAGGCATCGCATGCATTTGTCTGCGCATGCATAAGAGAAAGTGAAAAATATGATTTTCCTGAAAGAGAGGGACTTCTGATCGAAAAAACACTGAGAAAGATTGTATAAATCCATTCATATAGACCAATACTGTACCAAAAAAGGAGTCTTATCTATGAAAAATAAGTATGGTATTGGTTTTTTGATATGCATGTTACTGATGGCCTGTGCGGTTACTGCTGCGTACCAGGTGAGCTTAAACAGGGAAAAAGAGGAGTTAAGGGCAGAGATAAAAGCGCAGGAACAGCGAAAGGCAGCAGATGAGAAACAGACTACAGTCACTGCGGACGGACAGGCATTAAAAGAAGACTGTTATTATCTGATGGAGCGTAATGGATATGTTGTCGTATATCTGAAAGATAAAAAAACAGCGTATGAATATACAGACATTCTTTTTTCAGAATTACCGGAAACAATTCAAAAAGAAATAAAAAACGGAAAATATATCGAAAACACACAGGCTTTATATGGATTTCTGGAGAATTATTCCAGTTAGATTATATGGGTATGGATATTTTTAATGATAGATAAATGGAAAGGACAAAAGATAATGGACGATAAAAAAGTAGCAAGAATCAATGAATTGTATCACAAATCAAAAGCAGAAGGATTAACGGAAGCAGAACTTAAAGAACAGCAGATCTTAAGAAGAGAATACATTGATTCTTTTAAAAGAAACTTAAGAGGACAGCTTAACAACATTTCTATCAAAGAACAGGATGGAAGTATTACGAATCTGGGTGAGAAATTTGGAAACAAAAAAGGAAATTAGACATAAGATCATCCGTCTCAGAAAAGAAATGGACCCGCTTGCGTGGCAGGAAGCTACAAAGGAGATTACAGAAAAAATCATCCGGCATCCACGATTTCTGGAAGAGACGGATATTTATTGTTATGTGAATTATAATGGTGAAGTTGGAACCGAACTTCTTATGGAAGAAGCGTGGAAGCTTGGAAAGCATGTATGGCTTCCTAAGGTAGAAGGATCAGAGATGGAATTCTATCTTGTAGAAAGCAGACAGGAACTGGAACCAGGGGCCTATGGAATTTTTGAACCTGCAGGAGAACAGAAGGCAGATGGAAAAGAAGGGCTGATGATCATGCCAGGAGTTGCCTTTGATAAAGATGGACACCGGATTGGATATGGCGGCGGATTTTATGATAAATATCTGGAAAAGCACCCAGAGCTTTATGCAATTGCCGTAGCATTTGAACTTCAGATGTATCCGGAGATTCCATGGGAGGAATATGATATCCGTCCTCAGAAAATTGTGACAGAGGAGTGCATATATCCATTGGAAGAGATGGAAGATAATTTTTGTTTATAACAAATATATTTACAAAGGAGAGTGTGCGGGATGGCAAATGGATTACCAAAAGATCCTATGCTGTTATTAAGCGTAGTGAATACAAAGCTCAGGGATTATTATCATGATCTGGATGCATTGTGTGATGATCTGGATGTAGAAAAAGAAGAGATTGTAAATACTTTAAAGGCAATTGATTATGAATATGATGAGAACAGACAGCAGTTTGTCTAAATTCTCGTTGAAAAGTATGGCGATTCACGATATAATAATTAATTGATTTTTAAATAATACAAAGGAGTTACGGATAATGCCTAATAATGTAAATTACGATATAGATATTACAAAAGAACCGCCTGTAGATGATACTGCACGTCAATATTATTATATGGAAAAAGCAAAAGCATATGTACAGAAGCAGTCTGAAGAGTTGGGACGTCCGATGACATTTTGCGTTACGACGTTTGGGTGTCAGATGAATGCCAGAGACTCAGAAAAGCTGTGTGGAATTCTCGAAAAGATTGGTTATGTAGAAGCAACGGAAGAGGAAGCTGACTTTATCATTTTTAATACGTGTACCGTAAGAGAGAATGCGAATACCAGAGTATATGGCCGTCTGGGACAGTTAAAGCCGAGAAAGAAAAAAAATCCACATATGATGATCGGGCTTTGCGGGTGTATGATGCAGGAGCCGGAAGTAGTAGAAAAATTAAAAACAAGCTACCGTTATGTAGATATTATCTTTGGAACACATAATATCTTTAAATTTGCAGAACTCATTGTGACACGTTTTGAATCACAGCGCATGGTGATCGATATCTGGAAAGATACAGATAAGATCGTAGAGAACCTTCCGAATGACCGTAAGTTCTCGTTCAAATCAGGAGTCAACATCATGTTTGGCTGTAATAATTTCTGCAGTTACTGTATTGTACCGTATGTAAGGGGAAGAGAAAGAAGTCGTGATCCGGAAGCAATCATATCAGAGATCCGCCAGCTTGTAGATGATGGTGTCGTGGAAGTTATGCTGCTTGGCCAGAATGTCAATTCTTATGGAAAGAATCTGGAAAATCCAATCACCTTTGCACAGCTTTTGGAAAAGATCGAACAGATTGAAGGACTGGAACGTATCCGTTTTATGACGTCGCATCCAAAAGATTTGTCCGATGAATTGATTGAAGTAATGGGAAGATCCAAGAAAATCTGTAAACATCTGCATCTGCCGGTACAGTCCGGAAGCAGCCGTATCTTAAAGAAGATGAACCGTCATTATACCAAAGAACAGTATCTGGAACTGGTAGAGAAGATTAAAAAGGCTGTGCCGGGTATTTCGCTTACAACGGATATCATCGTGGGATTTCCGGGAGAGACGGAAGAAGACTTTGAAGAGACGATGGATATCGTAAGAAAGGTCCGGTACGATAGCGCATTTACATTTATCTATTCTAAGCGTACTGGTACACCGGCTGCTGTAATGGAAGACCAGGTGCCGGAAGATGTGGTGAAGAACCGCTTTGACAGACTGTTAAAAGAAGTACAGTCGATTGCTGCTGAGGTATGCTCGGTACATGAAGGAACTGTTCAGACAGCACTTATCGAATCGGTAAGTGATCATGATCCGACTATGGTAACAGGAAGATTAAGTAATAATCTTCTGGTACATATCAAAGGAGATAAGGGAATGATCGGCCGTCTGGCTGATGTCAGACTGACAGAATGCAAAGGTTTCTATTATCTGGGAGAACTGGCAGAATAATTGTATTATAATTCAGAAAGAAAACGCTCAAACTATGTAGTAATTAACAAGATAGTGAGGGCGTTTTTGTATGAAAAAAATCAGTGAATATTTATTTTTGTGGGGTGTGGGAGGATGGATCTATTATTCATTAGAGGTTATCTTCCGTGGATTTTCACACTGGTCGATGTTCGTACTGGGTGGAATCTGTATGATGTTTTTTACCTATCAGGGACGTGTGGTGCATTGGCGGGATGATTTTTTCAGGCAGGTCATAAGATGCAGTATCTTCGTAACCGCCATGGAGTTTATAACCGGGATTATCGTGAATAAATGGCTGGCACTTCATGTGTGGGATTACAGCCGGATGCCGTTTCAGCTGTTTGGCCAGATTTGTCTGCCGTTTATGATATTATTTTCCGTGCTGTGTGCGGTCGGGATATATCTAAGTGCGAATATTCTTCATTTCTTATATGGAGAAGAGAAGCCGCATTTTGTGAGAAAATCTATCCTTTCAAATTCAAAATATAAATGCTATAATGAAATGTAAAAATAAAAAAGACAAGAGGAGAAGAAAAGTGGCAGAATTAACACCAATGATGCAGCAGTATATGCAGACGAAAAAGGAATATCCGGACTGCATCCTCTTTTATAGATTGGGAGACTTTTATGAGATGTTCTTTGACGATGCGCTGACTGCTTCGAAAGAACTTGAGATAACATTAACTGGAAAAAACTGTGGATTAGAGGAACGTGCGCCAATGTGCGGCGTTCCTTATCATGCGGTAGACGGATATCTGAACCGGCTGGTATCAAAAGGCTATAAAGTAGCAATCTGTGAACAGATGGAAGACCCGGCGACTGCAAAGGGACTTGTAAAAAGAGATGTTGTAAGAATTGTAACACCGGGAACGAACCTGGATACACAGGCATTAGATGAGACCAAGAATAATTATATCATGTGTATTGCCTATGTTTCGGACCGTTTTGGAGTATCTGTTGCAGATGTAACGACAGGCGAGTACATGGTAACAGAGATTGAAAATGCAGAAAAATTATTTGATGAGATTTACAAATTCATGCCGTCAGAACTGGTCTGTAATGAGGCGTTCTATATGAGTGGCATGGATTTTGAATTGTTAAAAGAAAAACTTGGTATCACGGTATATTCCCTGGATTCCTGGTATTTTGATGATGCAATCTGTGAGAGAATACTGAAAGAACATTTTCATGCAGGAACGATCGAAGGCCTTGGACTTGCAGATTATGACTGCGGAGTGATCGCTGCAGGGGCGTTGCTTCAGTACCTGGTGGAAACGCAGAAAAGAGATCTGTCACACATTTCCCATCTGACGATCTATGCTTCTGGAAAATATATGCTTCTGGATAGTTCTACAAGACGTAATCTGGAATTGTGTGAGACACTCCGTGACAAACAGAAAAGAGGTTCTCTTCTCTGGGTGCTGGATAAGACGAAGACGGCAATGGGGGCAAGAGCCCTTCGTAAATATATCGAGCAGCCGTTGATTGATAAAAATGCGATCGAGAAGCGTCTGGATGCAGTGGATGAGCTGATGAAAAATGCGATTTCAAGGGAAGAGATCAGAGAGTACCTGTCTCCGGTCTATGATCTGGAACGTCTGGTTTGTAAGATTACATATCAGTCAGCGAATCCAAGAGATCTGATCGCATTCCAGAGTTCTCTTGCGATGCTCCCACATATCAAATGTATCTTAAGCGATATGCAGACACCGCTTTTAAAAGAACTGTATGATGGACTTGATACATTGGAAGATCTGTGTACGTTGGTCAGTGAATCCATCAAAGAAGATCCGCCGATTGCCATGAAGGAAGGCGGGATTATTAAGGATGGCTATAATGCGGAGGTAGATAAGCTTCGTAGTGCAAAATCCGATGGAAAAGAATGGCTTGCGAAACTGGAATCTGACGAAAGGGAGAAGACAGGGATTAAGAATCTGCGGATCAAGTATAATAAGGTTTTTGGGTATTATCTGGAAGTTACAAATTCTTTCAAAGATCTGGTGCCGGATTATTATACGAGAAAACAGACCCTTGCCAATGCAGAACGCTATATCATTCCGGAATTAAAAGAACTGGAAGATACCATTCTTGGTGCGGAGGATAAGCTGTATGCTCTGGAATACCAATTGTATTCCGAAGTCAGGGATACGATTGGAAAAGAAGTGGTGAGAATCCAGAATACAGCCAAGGCAATTGCAAAGCTGGATGCATTTGCATCACTGGCACTGGTTGCAGAACAGAATAATTATGTCAGACCTAAGATGAATGACCGTGGAGTGATCGATATTAAAGACGGACGTCATCCGGTAGTGGAAAAGATGATTTCCAATGACATGTTTATCTGCAATGATACATATTTGAATGATAAAAAGAACAGAATCTCTGTAATTACAGGACCGAATATGGCAGGAAAGTCGACATACATGAGACAGACGGCCCTGATTGTCCTGATGGCGCAGATTGGCTCTTTTGTACCGGCTTCTTCTGCCAATATTGGTGTGGTTGACCGTATATTTACGCGTGTGGGAGCTTCTGATGACCTGGCAAGCGGGCAGAGTACGTTTATGGTAGAGATGACGGAAGTGGCGAATATATTAAGGAATGCAACGAGTAAGAGCCTTCTGATCCTGGATGAGATCGGTCGTGGAACCAGTACGTTTGACGGACTCAGTATTGCGTGGGCAGTAATTGAATACATCAGTAACAGTAAACTGCTTGGCGCAAAGACGTTATTTGCAACGCATTACCACGAACTTACCGAATTAGAGGGTAAGATTGATAATGTGAATAATTACTGTATCGCAGTAAAGGAAAAAGGGGATGATATCATCTTCCTTCGTAAGATTGTCAAAGGTGGAGCAGATAAGAGCTATGGAATCCAGGTTGCAAGACTTGCAGGTGTGCCGCAGTCGGTAACAGACAGGGCAAAGGAAATCGTAGAAGAACTGGTACAGGCAGATGTAACCGGACATATCAAGGACATTGCTGTACAAGGACAGGAGCATAGTAAACCCAAGGCAAAACATTTTGATGAAGTGGATCTGGCGCAGATGTCTCTGTTTGATACGGTAAAAGATGATGATGTGATCCAGGAGATCAAGGAACTGGATCTTGCGAATCTGACGCCGATCGATGCGCTGAATACGTTATATCAGCTTCAGAACAAACTGAAGAACAGGTGGTAATATATGAGTAAGATTCAGGTACTGGACCCTATTACAATTGATAAGATTGCAGCCGGAGAAGTGATTGAAAGACCGGCATCAGTAGTAAAAGAGCTGGTGGAAAATGCAATTGACGCCGGAGCGACAGCGGTTGTGGTCGAGATTAAAGAAGGCGGGATCTCATTTATGAGAATTACAGATAACGGATGCGGAATAGACAGAGAAGATGTCCGTTCTGCGTTCCTGCGCCATTCTACGAGCAAGATACGTTCCGTGGATGATCTGGTGCATATAGGATCTCTGGGGTTTCGTGGGGAAGCGCTTTCGAGTATATCAGCGGTATCACAGGTGGAACTGATCACAAAGACGAAGGATCAGACGTTTGGAACGCTGTACCGTATTGCGGGCGGAAAAGAAGAAGATCTGGAAGATACCGGAGCACCGGATGGAACAACCTTTATCATCCGTCAGCTATTCTATAATACGCCGGCGAGAAGAAAATTCCTGAAAACACCGATGACTGAGGCAAGTCATGTAGGGGATCTGATGACCAGGCTGGCACTTTCTCATCCACATATTTCATTTCAGTTTATTAATAATGGACAGTCAAAGCTTCACACTTCCGGAAATGGGAAATTAAAAGATGTGATCTATCATATTTACGGAAGGGAAATTGCGGCAAATCTTTTAAATGCTGATTATGAAAGCAACGGAATTAAGATTACAGGATTCCTTGGAAAGCCGGTTATTTCCAGAGGAAACCGTAATTTTGAAAATTATTATATTAATGGACGCTATGCAAAGAACAATATCATTGCCAGAGCAATTGAAGATGGATATAAAGATTTTACGATGCAGCACAAGTATCCGTTTGTAGTACTTCATATAGAAATCGACGGGGAACACGTAGATGTAAATGTGCATCCGACAAAGATGGAGCTGCGTTTTAATAATCAGCAGGAAGTTTATAATACGATCTATGCGGCAATCGAGCAGGGATTACATGAAAAACAGCTGATCCCGCATGTAGAGATGCCGGAGCCAAAGGCTGCACCGGTGAGAACGGAGCAGAAAGTGAAAAAGCCTGTTATTCCACCACCGCAGGAACGGAATCTTGATTATTTTATGGACAAGATGAAAGAACGTGTGATGGCAGAATATGAAGAGCGGAAAGCTTCGAAGGATTCTTTACAGAAAAATCAGGAAAGCTTGCAAAATCAGGCATCAGATATGCAGCAAAATACGGCAGAAAGTAAAAAAGATGCCTTACAAAATGTGAAGAGAGAAAGCCAGTATATATCAAAGAACGCAGAACAAGCTGGTATGTATAATGTTGTACGGGAAGAGAAAAATGTATATATGGCGGAAAAACAACTGTCTTCACCGGAGGAGGCTAATGTTGTACCGGAAGAGTCCAGTGTTATACCGGAAAAGTCTCAGGAGCAGAACAAACAGAATGTACAGCAGGAATATACAGACATAGCTAAAAATGCAAAACAGATGGAGCTTTTTGAAGATAATCTGCTGACAAGAGAGGCTATGCAGAAGTATAAAGTAGTCGGACAGGTGTTTGAGACATACTGGCTGGTAGAGTATGGCAATAACCTTTATATCATAGATCAGCATGCGGCACATGAACGTGTCCTGTATGAAAAGACGTTAAAATCCATGAAAACAAGAGAATTTACGTCCCAGATGATCAGTCCACCGATTGTGCTGACACTTGGCATGCAGGAGGCGGAGCTTCTGGAAACCTATATGGATCAGTTTACACGTATCGGATTTGAAATAGAAGAATTTGGACAGGATTCCTATGCTGTCCGTGCGGTTCCGGATAATCTGTTCAGCATTGCAAAAAAAGATCTTCTTATGGAGATGATAGATAGTCTTTCGGATGAAATCACGAGAAATCTTTCACTGGACCTGATTGATGAGAAGATTGCGTCTATGTCGTGCAAGGCGGCGGTAAAGGGGAATATGAAGCTTTCGATACAGGAAGTAGATGCGCTGATCGGAGAACTTCTTTCACTGGATAATCCATATCATTGTCCACATGGAAGACCGACGATCATTGCAATGACAAAGAGAGAACTGGAAAAGAAATTCAAGAGGATAGTATAGATATGACGAAGAAACCATTAGTAGTTCTAACAGGACCTACGGCTGTAGGAAAGACAAAAGCGTCCATCGGACTTGCAAAAGCAATTGGCGGAGAAATCATCTCTGCGGATTCTATGCAGGTATATGAATACATGGACATTGGTTCAGCAAAGATACGCCCGGAGGAGATGCAGGGAGTTCCCCATTATCTGGTAGATGAATTGAAGCCATGGGAGGAATTTCATGTGGTCCGCTTTCAACAGATGGCGAAAAAAGCAATGGAACAGATCTATGCAAATGGACATATTCCGATCGTGGTTGGTGGAACGGGCTTCTATATACAGGCACTACTTTATGATATTGATTTTACAGAGACACCAAAAGACGATACATACAGAGAACAATTAGAAACACTTGCAAAGGAAAAAGGAAGCCTTTATCTACATGATATGTTAAAGGCGGTTGATGAAAAATCGGCAGAAGATATTCATGCAAATAATGTAAAAAGAGTTATACGGGCGCTGGAATATTATCACCAGACAGGAGAGAAAATGTCTGAGCATAACGAAGAAGAGCGCCAGAAAGAATCACCGTATGAATTCACATATTTTGTTCTGGATGCGCCGAGAGAAAAGCTGTATGAACGGATTGATCAGCGTGTGGACCTTATGATGGAAGAAGGTCTGGTAGATGAGGTAAAACATCTGAAAGAACTTGGATGTACCAGGGATATGGTGTCCATGCAGGGGCTGGGATATAAAGAAATCCTTGATTATCTGGACGGTATATGCAGTCTTGAAGAGGCGGTGTATAGGATTAAGCGTGATACCAGGCATTTTGCAAAGCGGCAGCTGACATGGTTCAGGCGGGAGCGTCAGGTTACGTGGATTCACAAGGATGTATATGACTACGATGAAGAGAACATCCTAAAAGCAATGATATCACATCTGGAGGGAAGAATATGCTGAGAAAAAAGATGAGAGGCAGATCCAAATTTTTACGTAAAATGAATGAACTGATGGACATATATTCCAGAAGCCAGGATACCGGTTTTGCGTACAGAGAACTTCTCGGACTGGAGCATATGATCCGTTATGAGGGAGAAAAGGCAATGTTTGATCTCAACAGGGCTTCACTTCTTTATGATATGGGAAAATATCAGGAGGCAGCAGCCGTACTCCGGGGAATTCCATCTATCAATCCGACATTCGATGCAATGTGTGAGTCGCTGCGGTTTAAGATTGCAGAAGCAATATAAAAGAAAATCAAAATACGAAAGGACATAAATTTAGAATGATATCAATGAATACAATCTATAACGAAATGGGAATCCGGGAGACCGTACTTTCGTTTGGAAAAAATATAGAAAAGAATCTGAAGGACAGATTTGAGAAAATTGATGAAGTAGCGGAATATAATCAGCTGAAAGTAGTAAAAGCAATGCAGGATAACCGTGTCAGTGCGGGATGCTTTAATTACGCCAGCGGTTATGGATATGACGATCAGGGACGTGATACACTGGAAAAGGTTTATGCGTCTATTTTTCATACGGAAAGTGCGCTGGTACGCCCGCAGATTACTTGCGGAACACATGCACTTTCTCTTGCACTTGCTGCGAATTTAAGACCTGGAGATGAACTTCTGGCACCAGCCGGAAAGCCATATGATACTCTGGAAGAGGTGATCGGAATCCGCCCATCGAATGGTTCGCTTGCGGAATATGGCGTTACATACTCCCAGGTGGATCTGCTGGAAGATGGTACATTTGATTATGAGAATATTAAAAAGGCAATCAATGACAAGACGAAGATGGTTGCGATTCAGCGTTCCAAAGGATATCAGACCAGACCGAGCTTTTCGGTAAAGCAGATCGGGGAACTGATCGCGTTTGTAAAAGAGATTAAACCAGATCTGATCTGTATGGTGGATAACTGCTATGGGGAATTTGTTGAGACGATAGAACCAAGTGATGTCGGAGCGGACATGACAGTAGGTTCTCTGATCAAGAATCCGGGCGGCGGCCTTGCACCGATTGGTGGATATATTGCAGGGCGTGGGGATTTGATCGATGCATGTGGATATCGTCTGACTTCTCCGGGACTTGGAAGAGAGGTAGGCGCTTCACTTGGCGTGATGAAAGATTTTTACCAGGGATTATTTCTTGCACCGACCGTGGCAGCTTCGGCGTTGAAAGGAGCTATTTTTGCTGCGAACATTTATGAAAAGCTTGGATTCCCGGTAATTCCGAATGGAACAGAGAGCAGACATGATATTATCCAGGCGGTAGAGTTTGGAGTTCCGGAAGGAGTAATTGAATTCTGCAAGGGAATTCAGGCTGCTGCACCAGTGGATTCTTATGTTACTCCTGAGCCATGGCCGATGCCGGGATATGATTCGGATGTCATTATGGCAGCCGGAGCATTTGTACAGGGGTCATCGATAGAGCTTAGTGCGGATGGACCGATCAAGCCGCCGTATGCGGTTTATTTCCAGGGGGGACTTACATGGCCACATGCAAAGCTTGGTATATTAATGTCTCTGGAATACCTCGTAAGAGCAGGAATTGTTAATTTATAATAAATAGATGAAAACGATGAAAGAGGAATCTCAGATGAAGAAAATTGCAGTTATCGGTGGAGGTGCTTCCGGACTTGTGGCGGCAATTGCAGCGGCAAGGACAAATCATCAGGCACAGATCACGGTATATGAAAAAAAAGATGCGGCTGGCAGGAAGATTCTTGCGACCGGCAATGGGCGATGCAATCTGACTAATAAAGATATGAAACCGGCATATTTCAGAAGTGAATATATGCCGGCAGTAGAAAAGGTGCTTGACCGGTTTGGATATGAAGATACGTTAAGATTCTTCGAATCACTCGGTCTTATGACAAAAACCAGAGGAAACTACGTATATCCTATGTCGGATCAGGCTTCTACTGTACTGGAGTTACTAAAATTGGAGCTGGAACGCCTGCATGTACGGGTCTGTACGGATGCACAGGTTACGGAGGTAGTGCCTGTGTCAGGAGGTTTCTGGGTGAAAACAGGATCTACCGGTAAAAAGCAGAAAATGGATGCAGTTATACTGGCCTGCGGTGGAAAGGCAAATGCAAAGCTTGGATCGGATGGAAGCGGTTATGCACTGGCAAAAAGTCTGGGACACAGTATGGTACCGGTGGTGCCTGCGTTAGTACAGCTGAAAGTGAAGAATCATCCATTTGTAAAAGCTGCGGGAGTCCGTATAGATGCTGAAGTAACTGCAATCTGTGATGGAAAAGAAACCGCATCCGATCATGGTGAGGTTCAGATCACCGCATATGGAATATCCGGAATACCGGTTTTTCAGATTAGCCGTTTTATTTCCAGAGCACTATATCGCAAAAAAACAGTGAAAGTAAAGATGGATTTTTTTCCTGAAAAATCGGAAAAGGAACTTCTGGAACTTCTTTTAAAGAGAAAAGAAGGACGGGAACAGATGAACAGCGGAGAGTATCTTCTAGGTATTTTTCATCAGAAAATGATTCCAAGATTTCTGGAGCAGGCACGTATCCGTATGCATACAAAAGTAGGCGAAATCTCGGAACAACAGATGAAAAGTCTTGTGCAGGCAATAAAGAAAAACGTAGTAACAATTGAGACTACGAATGGATTTGATAATGCGCAGGTCTGCGCAGGAGGAATCAGTGCCGAAGAAATCAATCCGGATACTATGGAATCCAGATACATAGAAGATCTTTACCTGACAGGAGAATTGCTGGACGTGGATGGAATCTGTGGTGGATATAATCTTCAATGGGCATGGGCAACGGGATATCTTGCCGGTGCTGCTGCGGCAAAATGTAAACGTTAAAAAGTGAAGTAGATAAGGGGAGCAGAGCATGATTCGCATTAACCAGATGAAACTGGATATAGAGCATACAAAGGAAGATTTGGAGAAAAAAGTATTAAAAACACTTCGTATTAAAAGAGACGAACTTCTTGAACTGCAGATCAGAAAGCAGTCGGTCGATGCAAGAAAAAAGCCGGAGCTTTATTATGTGTATTCTGTCGATGTGCAGGTGAAAGACGAAGCAAAAGTAAGAAAAAATGTAAAAAACAAGCAGGTACAATTCCAGGTTAAGCCAAATATTTATCATTTCCCTGATAGCGGAGAAGTGGTATTAGAACACCGCCCGGTAATCATTGGAACCGGACCGGCAGGCCTGTTCTGCGGTTATATGCTTGCAATGCATGGCTACCGCCCGATTCTTCTTGAACGGGGAGCCGATGTAGAGGAACGTACCAGAGATGTGGAAACATTCTGGAAGACAGGAGTATTAAATCCTGCATCAAATGTACAGTTTGGAGAAGGCGGGGCTGGAACATTTTCGGATGGAAAACTGAATACGCTCGTAAAAGACAAAGACGGCCGTGGAAGAGAAGTTATGCAGATTTTTACCAGACATGGGGCGCCGGAGGAGATTACGTATCAGAGTAAACCACATATCGGTACAGATGTATTGTCCTCGGTAGTAAAAGAAATGCGGCTGTATATCTGTGAACACGGCGGAGAGGTGCGGTTTTATTCACAGGCTACTGATATCCGGACTGAGAAGACGAACGGTACAGAGACTTTGAAAGCGCTGGAAGTACAGGATTTAAAAAACGGGGAATCATATATTCTGGAGACAGAACTGGCGGTACTTGCAATCGGACACAGTGCGAGAGATACATTTGCTATGCTGTACAGACACGGGCTTCCAATGCAGGCGAAATCTTTTGCTGTTGGTGTTCGCATGGAACATCCGCAGGAAATGATCAATCAAGATCAGTATGGGGAATCATATTCCAGAAAGTATCAGACAGAACTTCCGGCGGCGCCTTATAAACTGACTGCCAGTCTGGAAAATGGAAGAGGAGTCTATACATTCTGCATGTGTCCGGGTGGTTATGTGGTAAATTCATCTTCTGAACCAGGCAGACTTGTGGTAAATGGAATGAGTTACAGTAAGCGTGATGGGAAAAATGCCAACAGTGCAGTAATTGTCACCGTAACACCGGAAGATTTCGGAAGTGATGAACCACTTGCAGGCGTTGAATTCCAAAGAAAACTGGAAGAAGCAGCATACAGGGAAGGTAACGGAAAGATTCCGGTCCAGCTTTTTGGTGATTTCTGTGAAAATCAAAAATCGGTAAAACTCGGGGAAGTCATTCCTCAGATGAAAGGGAAGTACCAACTGGCTAATACAAGAAATATTTTTCCTGAGATCATTGCAGAATCTCTGGAAAAAGGAGTGCTTGCATTTGATAAGAAGCTTCCGGGATATGCAAGAACGGATGCAGTTATTTCCGGTGTGGAAAGCAGAACATCGTCACCGGTGCGTATCACCAGAGATGAAACGCTGCAAAGTGAATTTAGAGGAATCTATCCTTGCGGCGAAGGCGCTGGATATGCGGGTGGAATCACATCAGCTGCTATGGACGGAATGAAGATTGCGGAAATGATTGCTTCTATATATCGCCCGTTTGTGACAAATTAGTGACAATTTTTATAAAAAACGCCTATATTTAAACAAAAAAAGAAAATAACTTTAAGAATTTTTTAATAGGATAAACCTATACACTTTTTCTGAAATATGATAAAATGTATTGAGTTTTTAGATAGGAAAAACGAGGAGGAGTACATATGAAAGGTGCAGGAAGTAAAAACGCCTGGGCTTTATTTCTGCTGATGTTAGCAGGAGTTGTTCTTGGTGGCTTTATCGGAACGCTGGCAAAAGATATACCGGCATTATCCTGGCTGAGCTATGGACAATCCTTCGGGATAGACGAACCGATCGTTCTAAACCTGGGAGTGTTGGTCGTTACATTCGGGCTTTCGATAAACATAACCATGGCAAGTATCATTGGCGTGATTCTTTCCATTATCATATATCGTTTCTTGTAACTTATACAGAGAGTGAAGACTTTTGTATACTTAAGTATGCAAAGGAAACTGTCAGGGCAGTTTCCAGGTATGAGTGTCGTGCGAATCTAAAGAAAAGCTATGAATCAATCAAATACCATAAGAGAAATGCCGCCAGAGGAAAGACCATATGAAAAGTGTCTTCGCCTGGGGGCAGAAAGTTTAAGCGATGTTGAATTGCTGGCAGTGTTATTAAGAACAGGAACCAGAGGTGAAAATGCCATAGAGTTATCCAGACGGATCCTGTATCATGCCGGAGAAAGCGGGATTCTTGGAATTCACCAGTTCAATAAAGAACGCTTAATGAAAATCAGAGGAATCGGGAATGTAAAAGCGATACAGATTTCGTGCATATCGGAACTTGCAAAAAGACTTGCAAAGGCTTCGTATCACGAAATGGTAAGCTTTACAGATCCAAAAACGATTGCTAAATATTATATGGAAGATTTACGGCACGAAAAGCAGGAACATATGAAGCTATTGATGCTAAACTCAAAAGCGAGGCTTCTTGGTGAGACAACTATTTCAAAAGGAACTGTGAATGCGTCTCTGATCACACCAAGAGAGCTGTTTGTAGAAGCATTACAAAAAAATGCTGTGTCTATTATAATTTTACACAATCATCCAAGCGGTGACCCAACTCCAAGCCGGGAAGATATGCTGACAACAAAAAGAATTCTGGATGCAGGAGCACTGATCGGAATAGAACTGTTAGATCATATTGTGATTGGCAATAATTGTTATATTAGTTTTCGGGAAGAGGGAATGCTGTAGGATAGAAAGGATTCTGTCAGATGGCAAGAAATGTATACGGATTAGATCTTGGCTCTTATGAGATCAAGGTCTATGATAAGAAAAAAGATACAATCTGGAAAGAAAAAAATGTGATCGCATTCAAAGATAACCGTGATCGCGATATATTTGCAGTAGGAGATGATGCGTTTCGTATGTATGGAAAAGCACCATCCAATATTGAAATCACATTTCCTATGAAGGAGGGGGTCATTTCCAGATTTAATGATATGCAGTTTCTACTACAGAATCTTTTGAAAAGAGGGAAACAATTTTCAAGAGGATCTGAGTATGTGATTGCAGTTCCGACAGATGTCACGGAAGTAGAGAAAAAAGCCTTTTTTGATCTGGTCATCCACTCGACAGCGAAGGCGAAAGAGGTAAATATTGTAGAACGGTCCATTGCAGATGCGGTAGGACTGAACCTGGATATTCAGAATACAAAAGGAATTATGATTGTAAACTTTGGTGGTGAGACGACTGAATTATCTGTGCTTGCAGGTGGAGGAATGGTACTTAACCGATTACTTAAGGTTGGTGGTTCTACTTATGACCAGGGAATCATTAATCTGGTAAAACATAGTCATGACTTTCTGATTGGACGGCAGACAGCCGAGGTATTAAGAAAGAATTTTGATGTGTTTGCCAGAGGATCAGATGCAGTGCTTTCTGTAGCGGGACGTGATCTGATTACAGGAGTTCCGATGAGAAAACCAATTTCGATCACGCTGGTACGCGCTGCAATGAAGGAACATCTGCAGGAATGCGTCAAATCAATTAATTCTTTATTAGACAGAACACCTCCGGAGGTACGAAAAGCAATCTATGAAAATGGAATATTCCTGACAGGAGGACTTGCAAATATGCCGGGGCTGGAATTGTATATCGAGCAGATGGTAGGGATTAAGTCAAGATCTGCACTTCAGCCGGATATCTGCGCAGTGAATGGATTGAAGCGCATTATTATGTCAAAAGAATTAAAAAAACTGGCATTTTCAATGATAGAAGATAATTATAGGTGGATGAGATAATGAAGACAAATAATCAATCTTCCCTTCCAAGTAAATACTGGCTGATGATCGTTATTACGATCTGCGTTATCTTAATGGGAGTTGAGCGCATCACTGGAGGGAATGGACCAATCAGCTTTGTTGCAAATTATACAGTGATTCCGATGCAAAAAGGAATTGGATATGTAGGGCGCTATATGAGTGATCTTTCAGATAACTTTGAAACCTTGCAGGATATGAAAAAAGAAAATAAAAAGCTACAGTCGAAAGTAGACGATCTGACAATCGATAATACAAGACTTCGTCAGGAACAATACGAACTGGAAAGACTGAGAGAATTGTATAAACTGGATGAAAATTATTCTGATTATAAGAAAGTCGGTGCACATGTCATTTCCAATAACGGAACAAACTGGTTCAGTGATTTTACAATTGATAAAGGAAGCAAGGATGGAATTAAGAAAAACTGTAATGTACTTGCTGGAAGTGGTCTTGTAGGTATTGTGACAGAGGTCGGCCCGCATTATGCAAGGGTTCGTTCGATCATAGATGATGAAAGTAATATCAGTGCCATGATCCTTTCAACATCAGATACCTGTGTCGTAAGAGGTGATCTGAAACAGATGGAAAATGGAAGAATCCGTTTTGAAAAACTGGCAAATAATGATAATAAAATAGAAGTTGGTGAGCAGGTTGTTACCTCTCATGTCAGCGACCGGTTCCTACAGGGATTATTTATCGGATATGTCAGTGATATAAAAGTAGATTCTAATAATCTGACCAGATCAGGATATATTACACCTGCGGTTGATTTTACAAAGCTTCAGGAGGTACTGGTGATTACAACAACCAAGAATGAGCTTGTAAAGCAGGAATCCGGAGACGGTCAGTAAAGGAGAACTATATATGAAAAGAAAAGTAATAACTTTTATTATTATTATAGTCTGCTTTCTTATGGAATGTACACTATTTCACAAGTTATCATTTGCATCGATCAAGCCGAATCTGTTGATTATTGTTACGTCTTCGCTTGGTTTGATGCGTGGGAAAAAAGAAGGCCTTGCAGTAGGTGTGGTGTCTGGCTTCCTGATAGATGTGTTCTGGGGGAATACCCTTGGATTTTACACATTACTTTTTGCAGTGATCGGCTATATGAATGGATCACTGCGCAGACTTTTTTATGACGATGATGTCAAATTACCGATTGCATTGATTGCAGTCAGTGAATTGATATATGGCTTGGTTACATACTTTTGTATGTATCTTTTACGGGGGGAGTTTGCTTTTGAAGCGTATCTGAGAAAGATAATTCTGCCGGAACTGGTATACACGATTCTGGTAACATTAGTCCTTTATCAGATTATATTACACATTAATAAGAAACTGGAAGCAGAAGAACAAAGGAGTGCAAGCAAATTTGTATAGTTTATGGGAACGGATAAAATCCGGAATTGCAGGAATCGTACAATCTCGAATATTCGTCTTGATCGTTGTGTTTTGTATTACATCAGCCATACTGGTACAGAGAATATTCTATTTACAGATTGTAAAAGGGCAGGAGTATCTCGATGATTACAAACTGCAGATACAGAAGACAAAAGAGATACAGGGAACCAGAGGAAATATCTATGACCGCAATGGTACACTGCTCGCTTATAATGAACTGGCTTATTCGGTAACGATTGAAGATAATGGATCTTATGACAGTATCGCACAGCAGAACAAAGTACTGAATAAAACTATTTCGACAGTTATTGAGATGGTAGAATCTAACGGAGATACCGTGATTAATAACTTTGGTATTATTCTTGACAGCAATAATAATTATCAGTTTGTTGCTCAAAATGAGACACAGAAATTACGCTTTATTGCGGATGTGTATGGAAAAGCTACGATCGATCAGCTGTCTGCAAAGCAAAAAGCACTGACAGCTGATGAGGTGATTCATTATCTTTGCACAGACAAGCAGAAATTTGGAATTGACGAAGAGAATATGGAAAAATCGATGGTATTAAAGCTGATCAATATCCGTTATCAGATCTGGCTGAACAGCTATCAGAAGTATATCTCAACAACAATTGCCGAAGATGTCAGTGAAGCTACTGTTGCAGATGTAATGGAAAATCTTGACAAATTATCAGGAATCAATGTAGAAGAAGAAACGCTCAGAAAGTATACCGACAGTAAGTGTTTTGCAAATATCATTGGCTATACCGGACAGATTTCCCAGGAAGAGTTCGATGCATTGAGTGAGTCTGAGCAGGAAGAATACAGTAAAACCGATACAGTTGGTAAATCTGGAATTGAAAAAACCATGGATGCACAGCTTCAAGGAAAAAAAGGAAGCGAAAAACTCTACGTTAACAATGTAGGTAAGGTTATAAAAACGGTAAAAGGAAAAACGCCGAAAGCAGGAAATGATCTGTATCTGACCATTGATGCAAACCTTCAGAAAGCAGCATACAACATTCTGGAACAGGAATTGGCGGGTGTATTACTTACTAAGATTCAGAACAGCCTGGATTTTGACCGTAATAAGGTAGATGACGGAAGTGATGTGGTTATTCCGATTGGTGATGTATATAATGCAATGATAGGAAATGATGTTCTTGATATGACGCATTTTTCTGATGCAAATGCCGGAGATGCGGAAAAACAGGTTGCGTCATTATTTGCCAGCAGAAAAGAAACGGTGAAGAATTCACTTACTGATATCTTTAATAATCAAAAGGCTGCTGCTTACAGTGATCAGCCAAAAGAAGTACAGGCTTATCTGACCTATCTTGTAACGGATGTCCTGACAAATGGAACCGGTGTATTGATGTCAAAAGCGATTGATACAAATGATGATACGTATAAAGCCTGGAAAGAAGATGAATCCATTAATGTATATACGTACCTGAATTATGCAATTTCCAAAAACTGGGTAGATACATCCCTTTTGAAGAATTATGTGAATTCGAATGAACAATATTCGGATTCAAGCGAAGTATATCAGGGAATCGTGAACTATATTATGGATTATATCAATACGGACAACAGCTTTGATAAGCTGGTATATCGGTATATGATCAAGTCCGGAACTATAACAGGACGTCAGGTATGTATGATGCTTTATGAACAGGGAGTCCTGGAAATGGATGAGGCGCAGTATAATGGGTTAAGAGCCGGAAAGGTTGCAGCCTATGATTTTATGCGTAGTAAGATCCAGTCATTACAGATCACACCTGGACAGATTGGTCTGGAGCCGTGTACCGGTTCTATGGTAGCGACAGATCCGAAGACCGGAGAAGTACTTGCGTGCGTATCTTATCCGGGATATGACAACAATAAACTTGCAAATACTATGGATTCTGATTATTACAGTAAATTGCTTACGAATAGTTCACGTCCATTCTATAATAATGCGACACAGGAAAAGACAGCGCCTGGTTCTACTTACAAGCCGCTTGCGGCAATCGCAGGATTGACAGAAGGTGTGATAGATACGAATACGTATATTACCTGTGCGGGAGTATATAAAAGAGTAACTCCAAATCCAAGATGCTGGATTTATCCATCTGCACATGGTAATTTGAAAGTATCGCAGGCAATTCAGCATTCATGTAATGATTTCTTCTATGAGGTCGGTTACAAACTTGGGTTAAACAGTGCAGGTGAAGCACAGGAAACCGGAGATACAACAGATAACAAAACGACGCAGAATTATTACTCAAGTGAACGAGGAATTGCGAGATTACAGAAATATGCAGAGGAATTTGGTCTGGGGGCGACATCCGGCATGGAGATTCCGGAATCAGAACCACAGATTTCAGATGATAACGCAGTATTATCTGCGATTGGACAAGGTACGAATAACTATACAACCAGTCAGCTGGCAAGATATATTACTGCAGTTGCTAATGAAGGAACAGTATATAATTTAAGCCTTCTTGATAAAGTAACAGACAGCAAAGGAAATGTAGTAGAAGATTATACTCCTGAAGTGAAAAATAATATTACAGATGTATCATCAAGTACGTGGAATGCTGTGCATGAAGGTATGAGGGCAGTTGTAACTTCAGAAGATGGAGATATCTTTACAAAATTGAATGCAAGTAATGTGCAGTTATCCGGAAAAACGGGTACAGCACAGCAGAGTAAGACACATCCGGACCATGGATTATTTGTTGGATTTGCTCCAAGCAATGATCCAGAGATTGCATTTGCAATCCGTATTGCGAATGGTTACAGTTCAACCTTTGCAGCGGAGGTCGGAAATGATGTTATGGAATACTATTATCAGGTAACACCGGAGGACGAACTGATTACAGGGGAAGCTTCAGGTATCAGTACAGGAACAGGTGCTGGTGATTAAAAAGAAAGGATGATTCTATGTGAAAGACTCTGTACTCATCAAGAGTAACAAATACGGCATTACCATATATTTTAATCCGGATCCCCCGTTTGAAAAACTTTTAGAGGATGTAAGTGGAAAATTTAAGGCAGCAACAAAGTTTTTTAATCATGCAAAGATGATCGTGGAATATGAAGGCCGTTCTTTCACAAAAGAAGAAGAACAGCAGCTGACGGAGACAATCGAGTCGGCTGCTGATATAAAGATACTGTGTATTATTGAAAAAAATACGGTTACAGAACAGGTCCATAAAAAACTGCTGGATGAAAGTCTGGAAGCAGTCCATGAAAGAGACGGACAGTTCTATAAAGGTACTTTAAGAGGAAGACAGGTTCTGGAATCAGAACAGAGCATAGTGATCATCGGTGATATTGAGGAGGGAGCTACTGTTGCCTCCAAGGGCAATGTAATTGTAACAGGGACCATCTATGGAACCGTGATCGCCGGAGCTACGGGGCGTAAAGATGCTGTGATCGCAGCACTTCATATGCAGCCAAAGAGACTGCGTATCGGAGAAATTGAAGTAAAACCAGTTATAGGAGGAAGTTATTCATGGGCGAAGTTATAGTAATTACATCTGGAAAAGGCGGGGTTGGAAAGACAACAACAACTGCCAATATAGGAGCCGGATTATCAAAACTGGATAAAAAAGTAGTCATTATCGATACAGATCTTGGACTTAGAAATCTGGATGTTGTAATGGGAATGGAAAATCTGGTTGTCTATAATCTGGTAGATGTAATTGAAGGAAGCTGCCGCTTGAAGCAGGCACTGATCCGTGACAGCAGATATGAAAATCTTTATTTACTGCCATCCGCACAGACAAAAGACAAGTCAGCCATATCGCCTGGACAGATGAAAAAACTGACAGCAGAGCTAAAGGAAGAATTTGACTACATACTTCTGGACTGCCCTGCGGGAATCGAACAAGGTTTCCAAAATGCCATCGCCGGAGCTGACCGGGCACTGGTAGTTACGACACCGGAGGTATCGTCTATCAGGGATGCAGACCGTATCATAGGTCTTTTGGAGCAAAACCACATCAAACAGATTGATCTGATCATTAACCGTATCCGTATGGATATGGTTAAACGTGGGGATATGATGTCGGTTGATGATGTGACAGAGATCCTTTCGGTTCCGTTGATCGGTGTTCTTCCGGACGACGAGCAAGTTGTAATCGGCACGAATCAGGGAGAGCCGGTAATTGGAATGGATTCAAAAGCCGGAACTGGATATATGAACATATGCAAACGTATTATGGGTCTGGAAGTCCCTTATATGAACCTGGAGGCAGGAAAAGGATTCTTTTCAAGACTTTCCCATGCATTCAAGAAGAATTAGGAGGCTTCTGATATGTTGAAAAATTCTTCTGTGTCCATTGCAAAGGACCGCCTGAAGGCGTTGGTTGTGTCAGACCGGGTACAGTGTACTCCATCTGCATATGAACACATCTGTAAAGATTTGTACGAAACCCTTTCAAAATATATGGAGATTACTGAAGAGAATTTTCAAGTAGAGATTACCCGTTCACAAGTAGTGATAAAAATAGCAGGAGAAGAAACGTGAGATCACATAGATTTACTAAACCATATCATTTAAAAAATTATAAATTCGGAATTGTAGCACTTGTAGCAATATTGTCAGTTATTGGTATTCTGGTTGTAGGTAGTGCAAAATCATCTCTTCAGAGCAAACAGATTCTCGGAGTAGTGATTGGAATGGTTGCCATGATCGTAGTTTCACTGATTGATTATATGTGGATTATAAACTTTTACTGGGTATTGTATGTGCTTTCGATCATTATGCTGGTGGCAGTAAAACTTTTTGGTGAAAATGTAAATGGTGCAACCAGATGGATCAAGATTGGTTTTCTGCAGTTCCAGCCATCAGAGGTGGCAAAGATATTACTTATTATATTTTTTGCTAAGTTCCTGATGGAACATGAAGAAGAGGTCAGTGATAAATTTACATTGATAAAGTATGCTGTATTAGCAGGAATACCACTGGCACTTATTTTAATTGAGCCAAATCTTTCCACTACAATTTGTACAGCACTTATGATCTGCCTGATGATCTATGTAGCAGGACTTAGTTATAAATTCATCGGAACGGTTCTGGTGATTCTTATACCGGTTGCAGTTATTTTTCTAAGCATTGTTGTCCAGCCAAATCAGAAAATTCTGAAGGATTATCAGCAGGCCAGAATCCTTGCATTTATTGAGCCTGAGAAGTATGAAAGTGATGAAGCATATCAGCAGAAAAATTCTGTTATGGCCATCGGATCTGGACAACTTACCGGAAAAGGACTGAATAACAATACGACAACCTCTGTAAAGAATGGTAACTTTATACTGGAGCCTCAGACGGACTTTATATTTGCAATCATCGGTGAAGAATTAGGCTTTGTTGGAGGATGTATAATTATTGCGTTATTACTGTTAATTGTGATACAATGTATCTTAGTTGGGATACGATCGCAAGACCTTGCAGGAAGAATTATATGTTGTGGTGTCGGAGGGCTGATCGGCATACAGAGTTTTATCAATATTGGTGTTGCTACTAAAATTTTGCCGAATACCGGAGTTCCATTACCATTTGTCAGCTATGGTCTGACATCTCTTGTAAGTTTATATATTGGAATAGGACTTGTCTTGAACGTTGGATTACAACCGAAAAAATACCAGTAAGGAGTGAATGACAATGAATATAGGTCTGATAGCACATGACTCGAAAAAAGCATTAATGCAGAACTTCTGTATTGCATATAGAGGTATATTAAGTAAACATAATCTTTATGCAACAGGGACAACCGGAAGATTAATAGAAGAAGTTACGAACTTGAAGGTTCATAAATATCTCGCAGGTCCTTTAGGAGGAAAGCAACAGCTTGGGGCTCAGATTGCACAGAATGACATTGACGCACTGATTTTCTTAAGAGAACCATCAAATCCAAAGCCTCATGATCCAGATCTGAATGATGTTATCCGTATGTGTGATACCTATAATATCCCGTTGGCAACCAATCTTGCTACGGCTGAAATTATTATATTAGCAATAGATAGAGGAGACTTAGACTGGCGTGAGATGTATCGGTAGATATTCAAAAATGATAGCCATGCTTTCACTTACCGCTGTTGTGACAACAGGATGTTCTGGTGTAGGAACTATCTTCGGCGGTAAAGGTGTTGTGGCAGAATATGAAACAGAAAATTATAATAAAAATGTATACAAAGGGAAATTATTTGCTTCAGATCTGTGTGTAGCATCGGATGATGTTGATTTGAAAGGAATCACAAAAACGGAGACAGGTACATTACATTCAGCAGCTCTGTTCGATGTTGATAACGGAAAAGTAGACTTTTCTTATCAGATGTTTGATAAAGTATATCCGGCAAGTACGACAAAGATTATGACAGCATTGGTAGCAATGGAAAATGCAGATCTGTCAGATGTCGTAACAGTGTCTCAGGATGCAGATGTAAGTAATTTTGCTGCGGATGAGGCGACTTGCGGAATCAAAGCGGGTGATCAGATGAAATTGTCAGATTTGTTGTATGGATTATTACTTCATTCAGGAAATGATAATGCAGTGGCAATTGCGGATTATATAGCCGGAAGCGAAGAAGCATTTGCAGACATGATGAATAAAGAAGCAAAAAAACTGATGGCAACCGGAACACATTTCGTTAATTCAAATGGGTTACATAACGATAATCATTATACAACAGCTTATGATCTTTATCTGATATTTAAAGAAGCTGTAAAGTATGATACTTTTGTTGATACGGTATCTTCTAAAGATTATACAATGACATACACTACGCCGAAGAAAACACAAATTAATGAGTATATGCAGAGTACAAACTACTATCTGTTGAATGAATTCCCAGTGCCGGAGGGCGTTGTTATGTATGGTGGAAAGACAGGAACTACTTCTATGGCTAAGTCCTGCCTGATCCTAATGACAAAGAATAAAAAGGGAGAGCGTTTCTTTTCTGTAGTACTTGGAGCAGAAACAAAAGATATGCTGTACTCATCTATGTCACAGTTGTTAGAGAAAACTGCAAATTAAAGGTTGTGCTTTTATATGATATAAATTATAATATAGCATATAAGAAAGTGGCACGAGCCTTTCATATTACAAAAGAAAGGACTACGGTCCAATAACATATCTAAAGGAGGATATTCACATGATTGATATTATTGCAGGAGCGAAAGGAAAAGGAAAAACTAAAATTTTAATTCAGCAGGTAAATGATGACATTAAGCTGACAAAAGGCACGATCGTTTACCTTGATAAGAACAATAAGCATATGTATGAGCTTAGCAATCAGATTCGTCTTATCGTAGTTCCTGAATTTAATGTTACAGATACAGATATGTTCCTCGGATTTATCGCAGGAATTATCTCTCAGGATCATGACTTAGATAAGATTTATCTTGACAGTTTCCTTACAACAGCTTGTATCAAAGACAACCTTGACTATGCAGTTGAAAAACTGGATGCTTTATCCGAGAAGTTTGGAGTAAGTTTCGTAATCAGCGCTTCCGTAGATAAAGAAAATATGCCGGAATCTGTACAGAAATACGTTTCTCACGCATTATAATCCGATGTTATCTGATACAGAACCGTCCGGTAATATACATACATGGCGGATATCTGGAATTTGAATAAGATACGAAAAGGTTTAAGGCGCCTCATAATACTATGAGGCTGCCTTTTTATGGTTTAAGCTAAAATGGAAAAACAATATTATTACGCATATTCAAAGTATTTAAAAGAAAAATATGGAGAAAAGGTATATAAGCTTCCGGTAAATCTTCCGGTTACCTGTCCGAATAGAAAAGAGGGAGGCGGATGTCTCTTTTGTGCAGATGCAGGAACAGGATTTGAAGCAAAAGAAAGTACGATGCCTGTGTTAGAGCAGTTACAGTCCTCCAGGGAAAAAGTAGAGAAAAGGTATCATGCTCATAAGTTTATTGTGTATTTTCAAAATTATACAAATACGTTTTTGCCGCTGCCTGCCTTGCTTCAATATATGGAAGAGGCCGCTGGAATGGAGAATATCGTTGAAATTTCTCTTTCAACAAGGCCGGATTGCATAAGACAGGATTATTTGGAAGCATTTCAGAATTTCCGTGAGCGGACGGGTATTGAAGTTTCGATAGAATTAGGACTTCAGACAGTGAATTATCATACATTATCGGCTATGAACAGAGGACATGGTCTGGCGGAATTTATTAATGCTGTATTATTGATTGCGCCACATCATTTTCCAGTTTGTGTGCATATGATCTTGAATCTTCCAGGAGATACGATGGAGGATGCCAGAGAGTCTGCAAGAGTATTATCTGCACTGCCAGTTTCTATGGTAAAGTTACATTCTTTATATATTCCAAAGGAATGTGCATTATATAAAGAATATGAAGCGGGCAATATACAGATATGTTCGAAACAGGAGTATATAGAACGCCTGGCAGAATTTATCTCTCTTTTAAGAAAAGATATTGTTGTAGAGAGACTATTTAGCCGAATACCGGAAAAAGATTCTGCCTTTTCAAATTGGGGAAACAGTTGGTGGAAGCTTACAGATGAGTGGAAAGCACTTATGGAAGAACGGCAGTATGTTCAGGGGATACGCTGTGATTATCTAAATGGCGCGGCGCTAAATAGATGGGAGATGTAATATGGCCGGAAAAGAAAAGGGAAAGCTACATATACACATCAATCTTGGAACACTGGTGTTTCTTGTTATTGTAGTATATCTGATGGCATATATGCTTACCTATATTGGAAAAGATAAGCTTGCTATTTATGAGGTGAGTGCAAGCGATATTGTGGATAACATAGAAGGGACCGGAGTAATTCTTCGCCAGGAAAATCTGGTCAATGCAGCGCAGGATGGATATATTAATTACTATGTCCAGGATGGTGCGATGGTAAATAAAAACGGTGTAGTATATATGATAGATACTACCGGTGAGATTCAGGATTATTTAAAAAAAGTACTCGAAAAAAAGAATACAATGAGTCTTGATGAAAAAGAACAGGTTATAGAAAAGTTAAAAATTTTTAGTGAGGGATATACGGATAATCATTTTTCCCTATCCTATGAAACGCAGAATGACATAAACAATACACTGTTAGATTATACGGATGCGATGTTGACAGAGCATAAAGCAGAACTGGAAGAAAAATATGGGAAAGATTCTTACGTTGAAGTAACCTCTGCACAGGAGGGACTGGTTTCCTTTGTGTCTGATGGGCAGGAGAATTTAAAGCAGAGCCAGGTGTCAGAAGAAACATTTCTTAGTAAGGCGAAGATGAGTGATCTTAGAACGAATAAGAAGCAAAAAGCCGGTTCTCCTGTATATCGTTTTATAAAAGGGCAGGACTGGCAGCTGATGGTGCCGGTTGGACAAAATGGTTATAACCGCCTCAAAAAAAGAGCAGAGGATAATTCATCCATACAGGTTACGTTTCAAAAAGATAATTTTACGACAACAACATCCTACCGCTGCCTGAAACAGAATGGAAAGTATTATGTGATACTGTCATTTGATAATTATATACAGCGCTATTTAAATCAGCGGTATCTGTCTGTATCACTTACATTATCAGAAACGAATGGATTGAAAATTCCGTCCAGTTCTCTTGTGAAAAAGAGTGTTTACAGAATCCCGAAAAGTTTTCTTGTGCACGGAGGCAATTCTGCTGAAAAAGACCAGCTTAATATTATGGAAACAAACAAAAAGGGAGAAAAAGTATTAAGACAGATTTCAGCCATTGTCTATAAAACAAATGATAAATATGCCTATGTTGTATCGAAAGATTTGAAGACCGGAATTATTATATCTGAGACGGATAAACAAAAGATATATACCATAAAAGACAGCGATAAGGTAGAGATTCTGGGGGTATATATGGTAAATAAGGGTTATGCGGTTTTTGCTCTGGTGGATATGGTTGAAAGGAATGGAGATTATTGCATTGTTTCTACTTCCGGCAGTAAAATAGAACTTTATGATAGAATTATTTTAAATAGTGATACAGTGAAGGAAGGCCAGGTGATTTACTGATGCTGAAGGAAAATTTAAAAAATGTACAAAACAACATAAAAAAAGCATGTGAACGTGTAGGAAGAAAACCGGAGGAAGTTACGCTTGTTGCGGTAAGTAAGATGAAACCTCTCTCTGATATTGAGGAACTTTTAGAGACAGGACAGCTTGAATATGGAGAAAATTATGTACAGGAACTGTGTGATAAATATGAGAATATTTCAAAACCGGTACATTGGCATATGATTGGACATTTACAGACAAATAAAGTGAAATATATTATTGATAAAGTAGAATTGATTCATTCTGTAGATTCCCTTCATTT
>ERZ826242.663-NODE-663-length-47017-cov-9.049444_pt1 | contig 47017 bp, 41 predicted proteins | sample MGYA00519871_ERZ826242 | MGnify/ENA primary metagenome ERZ826242 (study PRJEB31778, sample SAMEA3449226) | human gut metagenome | biome: human gut; feature: human-associated habitat; material: faeces | place: United Kingdom | collected 2010/2012 ... | reverse complement strand
TCCATCCTTATATACGTTATATATATAATTATTATATAGTACATATAATCGCCTGTAACATATCGATTGCTTCTGCCGAGCGAACTTCTCCCACAATGATACGGTCCGGGCGCATACGAAGTGCCGACTTGATCAGATCCCTGATCGTTACTTCACCGGTTCCTTCTACATTCGCATTCCTGGCTTCCAGACTGACCAGATTCGTTACATTTTGAATCTTAAGTTCTGCATTGTCTTCTATCGTAATGATACGTTCTGTTTTTGGAATATATTGCGATAACGCATTCAGGAAAGTGGTCTTGCCGGATCCGGTTCCGCCACTTATGAATATGTTGTATCCGGCGGCTACAAGCGCAGCCAGGAACCCAGATACTTCAGAGTCTATGGATTGCCATTCTATTAATTTTTCCATGGTGATGGTTTCTTTTGCGAATTTCCGGATCGTAACGATCGGTCCGTTCAGTGCCACCGGCGGCAGCACCACATTCACTCGTGACCCGTCCGGAAGTCTTGCATCTACGATCGGTGATGCTTCATTAACCAGACGGTTCGAGCCCGCCACGATCTGCTGGATGACATCTTCTAACTTGTCCTTCGACAGGAATCTTTTATCCGACTGAAAGAGTCTTCCCGCTTTTTCAATGAATATATTCTGCGTCCCGTTGATCATGATCTCCGTAATCTCTTCATCTTCCAGGAACTCCTGTAACAGGTCCAGTTTCCGGAACGCATTGAACAATTCTCTTCCAAGCATTGTTTTCTGATCCAGTGTCAGATATTCTTCCTGTGATACTTCCTGCAGGACTTCATAGATTAATTCCGTCAGTTCTTCATCCTCAAGATCCCGTGACAGATCAAGCCTTGAAAGTATCCTCGCATGGAGCTGTTCTGCTGCTATCATTCTGTTTTCATCCCTTCATCTCCTGTGTTCAGTCTTCCAGTTCTTTTTTCACAAGTTTTCTTCTGACATCTTCGTAACCCATCAGATGCAGTTCCTCTTCAAACTGGAATACCTTGGCCTGTGCTACCTCATCTTTCATCGTCGCTACATACACTTCACTGCACATCCTGAGCAGCTCATACACGCCCCGGATTCCTTCATCGATATCCAGGATCAGTACTTCATATATGCTCTGTGCTGCAATCTGTTCTATGAACGCCATCCACTCATTGATCCCTACTGCCTTCAGATCTTCCGACATCCGCATAGGCAGGAGATAATCCAGCGCCCCCATATGTTTTACCATGCCTGCAAGTGCAGCTCTTAAGTGCTTCTTTTCCTGTCTTGCATAATATAATGCATCCGCGATCGTCTGCCCGTTCCCGGGGAAATGTCCTCCGATCCCGCCGTACACTTCCAGATTCAGATACAGCACATTTTGTGTCTTCGCAAGTCTCTTTCCCATCTGCAGTGCGTACCCGGTCTTTTTACTTCTGTGTACCGGTGAAAATATTCCGATGATCCGGACATCCTGTCTTCTGCCACTTCCAAGAAAGAGCTTTTCCGGCTCTCCTGCCTGCGCGCATTGTCCGATGACTTCCGCCATGATCATCTCTCCGGACTGATACTTATTGACCGCCATCTCCCGGCCTTCACACACCACGTCTTCTGACTGTACAAGTATAAATGTGTTACCAGCCTCTACCTTCGCCCGCTCTTCTTTTGGAAATGTGCTTCCGATCAGTAGAATATCGATCGGTGCAGCTTCCTGAATCTTCAGAGCCTGTGCGATGCTGCTACATACCTGCACTCCAAGTGCCAGTTCCTGGTTCTTCATGAAGAATCCGGCAAGTGCGGCTGCATACCTTTCTTCCTGGTCACAAATCACCAGATTTCTGCTTACCACATACTATCCCTCCTTCAACATTTTTCCGAAAATGTTTGAATCTTCTGCCGATACGGCATAGAATTACTTGAATCATTTGAATCTATCAACAAGAACTACAAATCAGATACAAGCTACCTCCGTAACTTGTACGACGATTATATAACGGCACATTTACATTTGTCTATGCCATTTTTGAATCTTTAGAATCTTTGTGCAACCCTTACATAAATGGATAAAAAGTTATCCCGTAAAGCAATGCAACCCCAGGAATTCCAAGGGTTCCGGATGTCAAAACAGTCACCGGATTCATGCCTACACCGGACGAAATCCCCTGCCCGTCAAGATATTCGTTTACAAAAAATATGATTGCAAGCCCTACGATTGCCCGGATCAGGAAATTTACTGCGATTTTTACGCACCATTTTTTCATAAAATTTCTCCACTTTTTTATTTCATTTTATGTCACGTCCCTCTTTTTTATGTCCTTCCCCATGTTTCTTAGATAACTTTATACAGCACTTTCCTATCCATATATACCTTCCCGATGCCGATATTACAGTGTCCGGTCAAAATCTTATATATTTTTTTATTAAACTTTTTCCGCTTTTATCTACATCATTCTAAACTTGAGATTTCTTATAAATAACTACAAAGATTTTAATGCACATTCTAAGGTACGCAGAGAACCTGCCACCAACAGCTTCTCTTGCATGCTTTGGCATAAAAACAGGAAGCAGAATCACCTCCTTTACGGATAATAATTTCTACTTCCTGCTCTTCATAATATTTTATAACACCTCTCCAGTCTGCCACCACCGGCAGCTCCCTGCAGACAAATTACATTTACCTTTTTCTATAACTCAATCTTAATCTCCCGCTCTGTCCGGTGATACTTATGATAGTTCACTCCGGCGGCGTCGAACATCTTCATGGAAGCCATGACCGCTGCGGTACCTTCGTACTTGTTGCAGTCATAGATGACTTCTTTGATTCCACTTTGAATGATCGCTTTCGCACACTCATTACACGGGAATAAAGAAACATACAGTTTGGCACCTTCAAGGCTTCCTCCCCTGTAATTCAGGATCGCATTCAGTTCACTGTGTACGGTGTATACATATTTTGTATCCAGAGGATTCTCTCCTTCCCGTGCCCATGGAAATACATCGTCGGAACATCCTGTTGGAAGTCCGTTATATCCCATCGACAGGATCTTATTATCCTGGCTTACGATACAGCATCCCACCTGCGTATTCGGATCTTTGGAGCGCATTCCGGATAGTTTTGCAACGCCCATAAAATACTCATCCCAGCTTATATAATCCGTTCTTTTATCGCCCATATGTCTCTCCTTTTATTATCTGGCAAGATTATTTTGTTCCGAAGATACGGTCTCCTGCATCTCCAAGTCCTGGAACAATATATTTGTGCTCATTCAGATGATCATCCAGTGCTCCAATGTAGATATCTACGTCCGGATGTGCTTTCTTAAGTGCTTCTACCCCTTCTGGTGCCGCAATGATACACATGAAGCGGATATTTTTTACACCTTTATCTTTGAGCATCTGGATTGCAGCTACACAGGATCCGCCTGTTGCAAGCATCGGATCTACTACGAATACATCTCTTTCGTCGCAGTCTGCCGGTAATTTACAGTAGTATTCTACTGGTTCATATGTTTCCGGATCTCTGTAAAGTCCGATGTGGCCTACTTTTGCAGATGGGATCATTCTTAACATACCATCTACCATACCAAGTCCTGCTCTTAAGATTGGAACAACGGCCAGTTTTTTACCGCTTAATTCTTTTCCTGTCATCTCGCAGATTGGTGTCTTTATCTTTACGTCTTCTAATTTCAGATCTCTTGTTGCTTCATAGCACATCAGTGATGCAATCTCCCCAACGATCTCTCTGAACTCTTTTGAGCCCACCTTTTCATCTCTGATATAGCTGATTTTGTGCTGGATCAGTGGATGATCCATAACCTGTACTTTTGACATCTTTTCCTCCTTATACTGTATTCATTATACCAATGTTTCTATATGATGTCCTGCGGCTTTCAAAAGACGGTTCATGATCGCGCTTCCGATACCTGCAGTGTCAAATGACTCGCTGTAGATAAAGTCTACGGCATCGTCATCAAACTCTCTTAAAATGCCAAACAGATTGGCTGCGATTGTTGTCTCATCGGCTCTGGTTCCAATACATTTTACATCTCCGGACAGGTAGCTGTCTACCGTCTCTTCGGTACCGATCACGCCGACTTTGTAACCTGCATCTGTTTTTTCTTTTGCACGGCGGTTGATTTCTTCTACGACCTTCTCCATCGGTCCTTCTATGATTGTCAGATCTGCTTTTGGCGCATAATGACGGTACTTCATTCCAGGTGCCTTTGGTACTGTCTTGCTGTCTGGTTTGATCAGGGTCTTATCTACAGTTACTTCTCCGATCACATCTTCCATCATCTCTTTTGTGATAGCTCCCGGTCTTAAGATCATCGGAGGCTCTACGGTTACATCAAGAATCGTCGATTCAACACCGATCTGGACCGGTCCGCCATCGACGATCATATCAATTCTTCCCGTCAGGTCTTCTGCCACATGCTCTGCTTTTGTCGGGCTTGGTCTTCCGGATGTGTTGGCACTTGGTGCTGCAATATATCCGCCTCCTGCATCGATCACTTCTCTTGCGATCTCATGCACCGGCATACGAACAGCAACCGTATCCAGTCCTCCGGTTGTACCATATGGTACGATATCACTTTTATTAAAAATCATCGTAAGCGGTCCCGGCCAGTATTTTTCAGCAACTTTTTTTGCTTTTTCCGGAATCTCTGAGACGATCTTTTCCAGTGCTTTCATGTTCGTGATATGGATGATCAGGGGATTGTCAGACGGTCTTCCTTTTGCGGCATAGATCTTCTTTGCTGCGTCTTCATTCAATGCATCTGCGCCCAGACCATATACGGTCTCTGTCGGAAATGCTACCAGTCCTCCTTCTTTTAAGATCCGTCCTGCTTCTCCTATAATATCTGTATTTTCATGGTTTTTATCTATTTTTTTTATAATTGTTTCCATGTGTCTCATTATACTACACTCTAGTTACCCACACAAGCTATGATTCCCGATGTAATTGCCTGGGCAAGCTTCTTCTGATATCCGTCTTCTGTCAGTTTTTCTGCTTCCTGCGGATTGCTTAAGAATCCACATTCCACAATGATCGTCGGGACTTCTGTCCGTTTTAACAGATAGTATGTATCATTGCCTTTTGCCTGTCTGGTATTCTCTTCATCTGCCATCAAAAGTGCTCTTTGCATCGTCTCTGCCATCCGTTTCCCGTCTTGCGAATGTGAATAATAGAATACCTGTGCTCCGTGAATCTCAGCCTCCTGGTAACTGTTCTGATGGATACTGACTGCCATAGCCGGCATCGTCTTATTGATCAGTTCTACTCTGGCTTTCATATCATGGATCTTCCGGTTCCCTTTTTGGGCATCCCCAAGCATTACATCTTCTTCTCTTGTCATTACGACTTTCCATCCTTCTTTTTTCAGTCTCTTTTTCACCTTTTTGGCAATCTTCAGATTCACATCTTTTTCTTTTGCCTGGTTGATCCCGATCTTTCCGGGATCGTCTCCTCCGTGGCCGCTGTCGATCACGATCACTTTACCAGCTGCAACAACATTTTCACTGGATACATATTTTTGAAGATTCTTACTAAGTGACAGAAGGCCTGCCAGGATCAGAAGTAATACCATCAGTTCTATTTTTCTGCGCAAAATAAAAATACCTCCAGGAGTGTTATAGTTCTACTATATGTCTCCCGGAGGCATTTTATCTGTTATTTAGTTTTTATTAGTTTACATATTTCTGGATCAGGTTCCAGATGTCTGTATTTTCCTGTCCAAGAGCCCACTCAGCGCTTCCTGCAAGCTTGTACTTTTGTATGAGCTTGAGTTTTGGTTCGATGGATTTTTCATCCTCAAGCCAGATCTCATATTTTGCTCCGCCGGTCTCCCAGCTTGCATAATTACATCCGTTGTCTTTGTCCCAGCTTGTCTCAGCACCGGCCTGTGTTACCAGTGACTGTGCTGTATCCATACCATACGCTTCACTTTCTACATTCATAGAATAATCTGCTGCTTCGGTTCCTTTTTCACCCGATCTTTGTTCGGCCGTCTTCGGCGTCTCTTTCCACAGACGTGTGAAGAACGGAATACCGCTTATGATCTTATCTGCCGGAACTTCTTTTAACGTCTCTTCGATACCTTCTTTTACATAATTGTAGGAAGATACCGGACCTGCTTTTAATGAACCTGCAAAATACTCATCATAGCCCATGATCACTACATAATCTGCTACGATTCCCTGCTCCTTACGGTCATACTGCGTGTTATAACTCTTCGGAACATAATTGTCTACTGACAGGACCAGACCGTTCTGTCTGCATTTTACGGATAATTCACGGATGAACTCTATGTAGTGCTCTCCGCATTTTTCCGTTATTTTTTCAAAATCAACATTGATACCATCGACACCTACACGAAGTGCTTCAGCGATCAGCTGTGTGATCAGTGTATCTCGTCTGGATGTATGACTTAACAGATCATAGGATTCCTGTTCGGTATTGATTCCGCCGTCAAAATCCCTGACTGTCATCCACACTTCTACATTCTGCTGATGTGCATAGGTTACATAATCAGCCGATGCGATCGATGTGATATTACCTGAAGTATCTGCCACATGGATCCATGTCGGCGCAAGTGTTGTGATTCCTTTTGTCTGCGAAAGTCTCTGGGCAAGTGCATTATTAGCTGTCTGATTTGTTACATTATGCCATGCCAGATTGATCTTATAATCCTTGGATATGCTTGTGTAATCCTGCTCTTCGAAGTCTCTTGTAATGTTCTTCTTTTCTTCGTTTTTGAGAGCTCTGTTCTGTACATATCCGATCACACCGTCTTCTGTACGGACTTTTTTCCAGTTCTCTTCGCTTTCTACGATCACTACTTCGTCTTTTTTCTTAAGCTCTGTCAGCACCGGACTCTTAACTCCGCCACGGTAACGGACCTGTGTATCTTTCTTGACCGTTGCTACATCTGTCTTGCCCCACTTTGTACGGATCATGACATGATTTGGCTTATTGGACACTTCATAATCCATATTGGTGTACTGCTGGATAAAGTCTAATGCAATGTATGCTGTGTTTCCATCTGTTTTTAATATGACGTAATCTTCGCTCTTCTTCTCTCTGGATACCAGATAATCTTTACTTCCTACATCTACAGATATCATATCTTTTGGAAGCATATATAAAAGTTTGTTCTCATTCGAATCCCAGTAAAAACGGCTGTTGATATAATCTCTTACGATTTCATATGAGACGTACGCTTTTCCATCGGATAATATTCCCTGTGCATCTACAACCTGATTGTCAACCGTAATTCCAAGCTGTCCACTCTTTTCTATTCCATAATATTTTTTCATATCATATGTTTCTTTTGTTGGACTATACCGTTTCCATAAGAATATTCCTGCTATTGCCAAAATTATTAATATGATTAACAGGACAAGCTTTATCAGACGGTTTCTTCTTCTTTTTCGTCGTATCCGCGCAGCTCTTTCTGCCTGACGTCTTTCCATATCTCTGTCTCTTATCTGCCGGTTTGTGTCTGACGGAGAACTTCTTCTTGCACTGGTCTGCGCACCAGATCTTCTTCGAGAGTTTTCACCTGCATTCCTTCTGCTGTCATGCGTGCGGCCATAACTTTTCTTGTCTTTCATGCTGCACCTCCTACAGGTCTCATTATAACAAACCGAAGGTTGCACGTCATTATATTTCGACATTTTCATATAGAAAACCTGTTATTTTTGGCTTTCTCTGGCATATTTTACTGTAAAAACTTTTGTTTTTATCTGCGGGGTATTTACATATTTTCCGTTATTTTGTTATTATTTTTCTTCAATATTGTGAAACCACAACTCTTTTACATCACCTTTATCATTGAGTACATAATCTCTCATATACGTCTGTGTCTCGCACATCGTATGCGCCTGTACAATTTGCATGGGGCTGGCTGGCAGTCCATCGATCTTCAGACTGATGTTCTTTTGTTCATAGCCTGTTAATTCCTGGAACATTTTTCTGAGTTCATTGTTATCCCCCATGTGAGTTCCTCCTTTTATGCCGGCCGATAATTGTGACTGTCACATACATTTCTGGTCATGGAGATGCTCGTGATACAATCTTCGTCCTTTTATGCAACAATTCGTGTACTAGAAAATAGTCCCGGCATTATATACATTGGTTCATAAAGTTATCATCATGTGATACGAGATAAAAATAGTGAGTAATAATAATTTTTAATATTCTGACTTGTGTAAATGAGTATTCGCAATTCTCTAAGATTTTGCTTATAATATTGAGTATTGTAATTCTTTTGAAATCTTTGCCTGAAACGGCTGTTTATCTGATTTGCCATTGATAGATCTGCTCCACCCGGAACGTGGAACGGAAATAAAAATGTGCGATCCTGGTTCTTAACCGGATCTTAAAATTAATTCAAGAAATTCTCCCTCCTTTTGTTCTAAAACACAATTATCAGGGAAAACTATCTTCTAGTAGTGTCATTATATCCGATAAGTTTTTAAGAATCAAGTCCTTTTTATTTTATATTAAATTTATTGAACATCAAACATTTTGTATGATATACTATTTTAGAAGGAAGTGATGTTTATGAAGATTGAAAAAATCAGTGACAACCAGATCCGTTGTACTCTGACACGCGCCGACCTGGCCGACCGTCAGCTCCAACTCAGCGAACTGGCCTACGGAACCGAAAAAGCCAAATCACTTTTCCGCGATATGATGCAACAGGCAGCCTTCGAATTCGGCTTTGAAGCTGAAGATATTCCTTTGATGATTGAAGCGATACCTTCCGCCGACTCGATTGTGCTGATAATTACGAAAGTCGAGGACCCGGAGGAACTCGATACTAGATTTTCAAAATTTGCACCTTCTTCCATTGCCGATGCCAAGAAGAAAAATGCACCGGGCAAACTGGAAGGAGCAGACAGCTTACTTGATCTGCTCGGAAAGGTTCAGGAATCATTCGAAGCACACGCAGAAAAATCTGTGGAGGCGAAAAAGCCGGCTTCTGATGACACCGGAGAAAAGGAAAGCAGCGGAAGCAGCATCCGTCTCTTCTCATTCCCGGTTATGGAAAATGTACTGAAAGCCGCTCATCTGCTGGCTCCTATGTACCACGGTTCCAACACGCTATACAAAGACGAACAGGAAGATATGTATCTTCTTGCGCTTGCACAGTCCGATCATACAACTGCAGATTTCAACCGTATCTGCAATATGTTGTCTGAATACGGCGCATTGGAGAAGGCTTCTGGGGCAACCTTTGCATTCCTGGAAGAACACTGTGATACATTTATTGCAGGCAATGCTGTGCAGCAGCTCGCTAATATCTAATGAGTGTCTCAACATGCTTTCTGCAAAATGTATGACACACTCTGGAACTTAATACGGATCATATTTTCGTAATATGCAGCGAAAATTCTGAAGACGGATCAGGAAATGTTTAAATTTCCTGATCCGTCTTTTTTCTTAAGCAGCTACTCTTACATACTATGGTATAAAAAAACAGAACCGCCAAACATTATCCTGCTTGGCAGTTCTGTATGATTCTTTATATTATGCCTGGCTTGCTTCCAGTGTTGCATTTAATTTTGCAACTAAAAGGTCTGGATCAATTCCGTGTCCCATAGCTCCCTCTTCGATAGACTCCATCTGAGAATGTGGGCATCCGATGCAACCCATTCCTGCTTCCATCAGATCATCAACAAGCTTTGGACATGTAGAATAATATTTGGAAAGCAGCTCACCAAATGTCATGTCTTTTGTAATCTGTGCCATCTTATCGCCTCCTTTTTGTTTCAGTGTTTCCATTATAGTAGCTTTTTATCATTGTGTAAACATTTTCTGTAAATTTATTCTTAATATTTGACTACTTAAAAGTCAATATGATTTCGGTATTTTTTCAACAAAATGTCATTTTTATAACAACCTTACAAAACGTCCGTTCTTTTTTATCCCCCGAATAATCCCCCGTTTTTCCCACTTTGGGTGTGGATAACGTGGATAACTTTGTGGAAATCCCCATTTTTCTACATTTTTTTGCTATTTTCGTGTGGATAACTTATTTTTCGAATTTGGGATAAGTTTTCCGGATTTTCTTCATTTTATTAAATAAAAGTATATTTTTGGTACATTTGTACATTGTGGATAACCTCGTCTCTTATGTGGATAGTGTGGATAACGAAAAGGGCCGGGGGATTTTTAAAAATCCCCCGGCCCTTTTCGTTTATATTAACCGCCGTACCGTAACAATACTCGTATACGTCGCCGGCAGTATTCCAATTCCTCTTCTGCTGTTAATTGCATTCACAATCTGTCCATTTCCCATATAAATGCCCACATGTCCGTTATACAGGATGATATCACCAGGAACTGCCTGGTCATAGCTGACCGCAGTCCCCACATGTTCCATATCCCACGTTGTCCGTGGAAGTGATATTCCGAAATGTGCAAATACAGATTGGACGAATCCAGAGCAGTCCGCCCCGTTCGTAAGGCTGGTTCCTCCCCAGACATACGGATTGCCAATGAACTGACATGCATAATCTACAACCGCCTGTCCGGTTCCTGTCTCTTTCGTCTGTCCCAAAGCGGCTTCTCTTTGGAATCCCGCCGCTTCATCTTCGCTTGATACAGCATAGGTAAATGCGTTCTCCACATTTCCTGCTCTTTGTACAAGTTCCTCTGCTTTTTGCTGTGCTTCATCTCCGACACGTATATATTGTGAATATACATATCCTGTGACATCTCCCGACTGAACTTTCGTCCACTCCCCTGCCGGGCCGATAATCTTCGCTGCGTAATCCGGATATAATTTGCCAACCCATTCGCTTGCTGTTGTCGGCTCACTTCTTACATATAAAAATGAGTGAACATTTGCAAATGCCATATCTGAATACTCTCCTGTTCCCAGATCCGCTGCATGTACAGATGCCGGAAATATTGCTATCATTCCAGTTAAAGTAACCAGGCACAATCCTTTTTTAAGAATAGAATCCATAAATTTCCTCCTTTTATGTTTTCTTATCTTTTGTAATTATTACAGAATTGTTACATATGTTACGTTTTTAATTATATCATTCATCCTTATATTGTCAAGTTTTATCTTGTTTTAATCATTTTATTCGCATACCGTTTATTTTTAATTTGTTACATTTTATTACATTATTTCTTTCTTATTGACAAATAATATCATTCCGATTATACTGTAAATATATCAATTATAGTAATTGTTATCATTATTGAAAGGAGGATTTTATGGCTGCTTTAAAATATAGTAAACAGCGGGCCTCTATCAAAGATTATTTAGCACATACCACCGCTCATCCAACAGCTGATACGGTATATCTTCATATTAAAGAAGAATTTCCAAACATCAGTCTTGGAACCGTTTACCGCAATTTGAATCTGCTGGCGGATATCGGCGAAGCACTTCGGATTCCGACCCCTGTTGGTGGTGACCGTTTTGACGGACGATGCGAACCTCATTACCATGTAGTATGCACAAGCTGTGGAAATGTATTCGATCTGGAGATGGGTGATTCTTATATCCAGAAAGTAAATGAAGAAGCAAATGCATGCTTCGACGGAATCATCGAATCACACACCACTCTTTTCCATGGACTCTGTGCTGAATGTGCAAAGAAAATGAATGAGAATAAATAATAAAATTTATCAAAAACTAATTGACAAACACAAAAGATTATGCTAAAGTAATATCAGTAACAATTACTAATATTAATTTAGCAAACATAAGGAACCAACACTAACCAATCCTTATGAATGATTTAGCACCAAAAAATTTTTATATAAAAAAGAAAAGGAGATTAACACTATGAAAAAATTTGTATGTACAGTATGCGGATATGTTTACGAAGGAGAAGCTGCACCAGAAAAATGTCCAGTATGTGGCGTTGGAGCTGACAAATTCAAAGAGCAGACAGGCGAAAGAGAATGGGCTGCAGAGCACGTTGTAGGTGTTGCAAAAGGCGTTAGCGAAGACATCTTAGCTGACTTAAGAGCGAACTTCGAAGGAGAATGTTCAGAAGTTGGAATGTACCTTGCAATGGCAAGAGTTGCCCACAGAGAAGGTTATCCTGAAGTAGGATTATACTACGAAAAAGCTGCCTGGGAAGAAGCTGAGCACGCTGCTAAATTCGCAGAGCTTCTTGGCGAAGTTGTTACAGACAGCACAAAGAAGAACCTTGAGATGCGTGTAGATGCCGAGAACGGAGCTACAGCTGGTAAGTTCGACCTTGCAAAACGTGCAAAAGCTGCTGATCTGGATGCAATCCATGACACTGTTCACGAGATGGCTAAAGACGAAGCTAGACACGGAAGAGCTTTCGAAGGACTTCTTAAGAGATATTTCGGATAAGAATAACAGATTTAGATATCAGAAGAGCGGATACACCACTTACGGCGTATCCGCTCTTTTTGTTCCATTCATTATTTTTATCCACTATCTGGATCTATGCCATGCGCACATAGATCTTTTTCACCGGCTGGTACAGAACCGCAATTGCGATCACCATAAAGACTGCATTGATCACCGTAGCCGGGAGTGATGTAAATGCTCCCACTGCAGCCGCTGCGAATCCACTTCCCATGATCATCATAGATATGGTTCCCATAATAAATTCCATGATCACGTTGATGCATCCGTAAACCACGGCACAGATCATAGCTGCTCCGTATTCTTTCTTTTTATCACCGGCCGTCTTTTTCTTCAGCATCACAAAGAGCGCTCCGACGATCAGACACTTCAGCGCCGTCTCAACGAAAGTCTTTGGTGCATCCTGCATATATCCGTTTAACATATCAAAGATGGTAAGTCCCAGTGTTCCGGATACAGCTCCTCTCTTTCCTCCCTGGAGTAATAATCCCATCACGACAAATATATGTCCGAAATGAAGAAACGGTGTTCCGACTGCCGCCGGAAGCGGAATCCTGAAAGACTGGATCCCGAGAAATGTAATTGCTGTAAAGAATGCAGTGATCACCAGATTCTTCACCTTATCATTATGCATGGTCTTTCCTGTTGCTGTATTTGTACTCATTGTACTCTTCCTTCCTGTTGTAATATGTAATGAAAAATAAATTCTGCTGAATATATTAGCACGATAGTGGATACGTCCAAACAGCCAGTTATAACATTTCCATGCAGGCCAGTTTATTTTTCACACCAAAGGAAGTCATACCCTCTTAATCTTATATCTTTTAATTCTATCTTTTCACTCGTCAGCAGATTCCGATACACTCCATCTTCCTGCATCCACGCTGTCTTCTCCTGATCACTGAAGTTGAATATTCCAAAAAATCTTCTTCCCTTATATTCACGTAATATGCAAAGGACACTGTCATCATGCACATCGTATGTATACACATCTGCATCTTTATCAAATGTTATTTCCTGTCTGCGGATCTTTTCCAGCCGGTCAAGAGTCTGGAAGATACTTCCTTGAACAGTTGTGGGATCATTCTTATTCTCTGCAAGCTCCCACTGCAGCTTACCACGATGGATGTATCTTGAATCTGCACACTTAGCAGGATCTTCTTTATAACTATAGTCGTTCACCTGCCCCAGTTCATCGCCACTGTATAACATCGGGATACCCGACTGTGTCAACATATATGCATGCAGCATAAGATCTTCCCTGACCGCAGTTTCCATTGCTTCTTTGTTTTGTTCAAATCCGGCTTTTTCAATTCCACACATAGATGCAGTTGTCCCGCAGAAACGTGCATCCTGTGTTACCGGATCATCATTATACAATTCTCCACGACTTACACTGCCCGCTATTTTTCCCGTAAAATAATCATTCAGGTAACGCTTATGTGGGATTTCTTCCATTCCCCACTGTTTCAGGGTCTCATAATCCAATCCCCATCCGATATCATCATGACAGCGCAGATAGTTTAAAAATACATACTGTTTCGGCAGGTGATTCAGAATATCCATCTGTTTTTTCAATAATCGGATATCTTGTGTCGCTATGCTGTTCCATGTCGTTGCCATGGTAGTCACATTATAAAGCATGTGACATTCCGGTTTTTCTACCGTACCAAAATACGGCACTACTTTTTCCGGTTCCATTACAACTTCACCAAGAAGTAATACGCTCGGACATACAATTTCTGCAATCATACGCATCATACGGACGATTGTATGTACCTGTTTGAGATTTCTGCAGGTGGTTCCTATTTCTTTCCAGATATATGGCACTGCATCAATTCTTACAATATCTATTCCCTGATTTGTCAGATACAGGAAGTTATACATCATCTCGTTAAACACTCTCGGATTGCGGTAATTCAGATCCCACTGATACGGATAAAATGTTGTCATTACATAATGGCCGTTCTCCGGAAGATACGTAAAGTTTCCAGGGGCTGTTGTCGGAAATACCTGTGGTACTGTCTCCTCGAATTTCTCCGGCATCTCATTATTATCATAGAAGAAATACCGGCTCATATATTCTCCTTCGCCATCTCTTGCCCGTTTCGCCCATTCATGATCTTCTGACGTATGATTCATAACAAAATCCATACACACATTGATATCTTCCTCATGACACTTTTCTGCCAGTTCTGCAAGATTTTTCATCGTACCGAGATCCGGACGTACCTTACGGAAATCTGCCACTGCATAACCGCCGTCAGATCTTCCTTTTGGCGTATCCAGGAAAGGCATAAGATGAAGACAATTAATGTTGCATTCTTTCAAATACGGGATTTTTTCTTTTACACCTTGCATATTTCCCGCAAAATTGTCTATATAAAGCATCATACCAAGCATGTCTTTCCTGTGATACCAGCCGGCTTCCTTCTCTCTTTTCGCATCTCTTTCTTTTAGTTTGATACTCCGGTGTCTGTAATACTCATACATCTTGGAACACAGTTCCGCAAACATATCATCATTCTGATAAAGTTCCATGTAAAGCCACCTGAGCTCATCATGATGTTTCTCTAACCTATATTGAAAAATACTATTATTTTTTTCTACTTTTTTTCCCATTTTTATACTCTACTCTTCTGCTATCAGATGCATCTGGTATGCCTTGAATTCTCCCATTTCCACAGGCATCGGAATTCCTGCTTCCATAAGTGCTGCACCATTATATATTTTTCCTGTTTCCGTGTCACGATAGATTGCGCTACATTTCAATCCTTGAAGCTTTACATAATTCACGGTCATATTTCCATGAATTTCCTGCAGTACGACATTCAGAAGAACTTCTTTCTGATCTTCGGATACAAATGCCCATGCTGCATATTCCTCCCTTGCAGGATCAGACAACCGGTAGTACAGTCCCGTCTGGATCAGCGGTGCGAACTTCCGGTATTCTTCTACCTGTAACCGGATCTCCTGCTTCTCTTCTTCGGAAAGTTTTCCAAGATTCAATTCATATCCGAATGTTCCGGCCATTGCCACTACACCTCTGGTATGCAGAGATGTGATCCTTCCGGTCTGATGATTCGGCACTGCTGATACGTGTGACCCCACTGCGGACACCGGATAACCGAATGAAGTACCATATTGGATCTGCAATCTGTCCAATGCATCTGTATTATCACTGCACCAGATCTGCGGTGTATAATACATCATTCCGGCATCAAATCTTCCACCGCCGCCACTGCATCCTTCGATCAGCAGATCCGGATATCTTGTCACAATCCTTTCCAGAAAATCATATAATCCAAGAACGTAATCATACATGACCCTTCCCTGATCTTCGGTTCCTCTTGAGAACACATCCATAAGGCTCCGGTTCATATCCCATTTCACGTACTCAATATTTCCCTGATCCAGGACTTTACAGATCTGGTCAAATATATGATCTACAACTTCTTTTCTTGAGAAATCCAACACCAGTTGATTTCTTGCATGAACCGGATTCCTTCCCGGAATAGTAAGTGCCCAGTCCGGATGTTCTCTATACAGATTACTGTCTTCCGAGATCATCTCCGGCTCCACCCAGATTCCGAATTTTACACCCAGGTCATTGATCTTCTTTATCAGATCTCCCAGTGTTCCCCCTAGCTTTTTCTCATTGACAAACCAGTCCCCGAGGCCGCTATTATCGTCATCACGTTTTCCAAACCATCCGTCATCCAGCACCAGCATATCAATGCCTGCATTCTTTGCCTCTTTTGCCAGTTCATATAAGGTGTCACCATCAAAATCAAAGTAAGCAGCTTCCCAGCTGTTCACCAGAACCGGACGGACACTTTCTTTGTACTTTCCTCTGCAGATATGCTGTCTGATACATCTGTGCAGATTCTGCGAAAGAAGGTTCATTCCACTTCCGGAAAAAGTAAGAAGCACCTCCGGTGTATAGAATGTTTGTCCTTCTGCCAGCGGATACGAGAACATCTCATCCTGCAGTCCCATAAGCGCACGTGTCTGTCCAAACTGATCTTTCAATGTCTCACCTTTGAAATTTCCACTATATACGAAAGACATTGCATAACAATTTCCATACTGATCCGTCGTATGCTCATCCGCAAGGATCATCATCGGATTATACTGATGGCTTGAAGTTCCTCTCACACTTCCGATCACATGACTTCCATGTGTGACCGGCTCTCTCTGCAGTGTTCTCTCCATTGCATGTCTTCCATAAAATGTCAGAAGATCATATTTCCCCTGAACAAAATCCAGACATGCAGACTGCGCTTTCCTGATAAATATCTTTCCTTCGCCACGATAAACGATCTTCTCACTTCTTGTGATCACATCATAATCAGGAAGCACACCATACTGCAATGTAACTTCTACGCCTGTAACCGCATCTTCCATTACGATCTCCAGTGTCTGGCTCTCCGTCTCATCCGCATAGACTGCCGGAAGCCCCGGAATCTTGTATTTTCCATTGAAAATATGATGCGAACGGTAACGCAGGTCACACGCTGTGCTTCCATCTGCATTTTCGATGATCAGTGCCGTGCTTCTGTAATCTCCGGTTCCATAGGAAGGATACTCCTGCGGAAGTGCATCCATAGAATATGTTCTGTCATCCCCTGCATCAAACGGATTTCCAGAGAATCCCCTGTCATAATACGTCAGCAGATAATCCATGCAGCTTCCATCTGTTTTCTTTCCATAATACAGGTGCAGGAGGAACCCATAAGGGTCCACCTGCATCTGATACGTTGTATTCTTTGTCTGTATTGTAAATGTCCTGTCTGATTTACTGTAAACAATTCCCATCTTTCAGTCTCCTTTTTATGTCTTTGATCCGATTTGTATTTTCTTTATTTTACAGCTCCATTTACCACACCGTTCAAGATATGCTTCTGACAGATCAGATAGAAGATCAGGATCGGCAGAAGTGCCAACAGGTAAGAGGCAAATGCCAGGTTATAGTTCGTTCCAAACTGTGTCTGGAAATTAAGCTGTGCCAGTGGCAGTGTGTTCTTTCCTGTGCCTGACATAATAACCAACGGTGTCATAACATCGTTCCATGTTCCAAGTGCTGTCAGAACCGCAACCGTTGCATGCATTGGTTTCATGATTGGAAAGATGATCTTCCAATAAGTGGTCCATGTACTTGCTCCATCCACGCATGCTGCCTCTTCCAGCGCTCCCGGAATGTTTGTCAGATATCCGGAATACAACAGCACATTCATCGGCATATAAAATACCAGATATAAGATAATCACTCCGGCTCTGTTCGCAAGTCCCATCTGCGCCGTCTGTTTTACGACCGGCATCATCAGGATTGCAAAAGGTACGAACATACCACTGACAACGTAAAAATAAATAAACTTATAAAATTTACTATGTGCCTTATTTCTTGCAATTGCATATCCAAGCAGTGAATGGATCAGCATTGCAAGCACTACCGTCACAACTGTGATCAGCAGACTGTTTCCCAATGAGTTCCAGAAATCTGTCACTTTCATTGCCTCTGTAAAATTACTCAGACTGAAATGCTTTGGAAGCGATAAGATTCCTGCGACATCATTCGTCATTTCCGAAGGTTTCTTCAGCGCAATGACAACAGTCATATATAATGGAAATACTACAGTGATCAGCCCTGCGATCAAAAGAATCGTTACAGGCCAGTTTATTCTTTCTTTCCCAACTTTTTTCATTACAACTGTTCCTCCTTCTTACCGGTGATAGTCAACTGCATTACCGAAATCACTACAATCACAATAAAGAAAATAACTGCATTTGCACTTTGGAATCCAAACTGTCCGCCACTCATTCCGTTATTATAGATCAGGTATGAGATGGATTCCGTACTCTGGGCAGGACCTCCTTTTGTCAATGCCATGATCTGATCAAATACCATCAGGAAGTTTTTCACACTCAGAACCATATTGATAGAGAAAAATGGAATGATCAGTGGAAACGTCAGGTTCCTGAACTTCTTCCATCCTGTGGCACCATCAATGGCACCTGCTTCATATACATCCTCCGGAACCGTCTGAAGTCCCGAAATATAAATGATTGTGTTCATTGCTATCGACTGCCATGCACACACGATCACAATCGCGATCCACGCAAGATTTGTATTCGAAAGCATACTGGAACTAAATGTCTTACTTCCGATCATTTTTCCAAATACAGGGAGGATATACGTAAAGAAATAGTTGAAAATATATCCTACCACCAGTGCTCCCAGTACATTCGGGATAAAATATGCACCTCTGAGTGCGCTTTTGAACTTAATCTTACTATTTAGTCCGAGTGCCAGCAAAAGACTCAATACATTTGTCAAAATTGTCGCCGCAATTGCCAGCTTAAATGTAAAGATATATGAGCCTCCGACTCTGGAATCGGTAAACAGATCTTTATAATTACGAAGCCCTACCCAGTCGTAATTTCCGTATCCTTTAAAATTGGTAAAACTGTAGATGACACCTTTGATCAGCGGCAGCGTATTGAAGCAGAAAAATAATGCAACAATCGGAATCGTGATCAGAAGAAATGTCCGCTTTCTATCATTTAATTTATTCTTTTTCATCGTACTAACTCCTTGAACTTCCGTATTACCAGTAACTTATCTGTCTTATTCATTATGTGATTTCTCGTAATCTTCCACTTTACGGATAATATCACGATTATATCTTACCCAGTCTGTATCAAATTTCTTAAGAAATGCCTTGCTGTCTTTTTTCATCAGGAATGTCTGGATCTGTGCGTCTACCGCCATTTCCGATGGATAATAATGATCCTGGTAGTCAGACATTTTTCCTTCTTTTATATATTCTTTCATTCCTTCAAGGGTTGGTGGCAGTTCAAAATCTCCCTCTTTACAAGGAACCGCCTTCTGCGCATCCAGATATGCCTGTACATTCTCATCTTCCAGGAGAAAATCTAACACTTCATATGCTGCCTCTTTATTTTTGCAATCTTGCATTACGCAGAACTGAAGATCTATTCCTGAGTTCAACTTATTTTCTTCTTTGTTATTACTTGCCGGCATTACAAATGAATCAATCTCCATATCCGGATTCACCGTCTGGATCTGTGGAATTGCATAACTTCCGATCGTATACATTGCGGATTCACCTTTTGCAAACGCCGTACATGCCCCGTTGTAATCATATGCAAACGGGTCATCCGGTCCATATGGAAGCAGCTCCAGCATACGTTCTGCCACTTCTTTATATTCCTTCGAAAATGTTGTCTTTCCGCGGTTCACCTGTGCACACACATCTGCGGGTGCAAGATCTACCGCGACCGCATTCCACGGTGCAAGACAAGTCCATGTATCTTTAAATCCAAAATAAAATGGCTGGATTCCTGCATTCTGTATCTCCTGACACAGGCTCATAAGTTCATCCCATGTAGTTGGTATTTTCCATCCATGTTCTTCGAACATTTCCTTGTTGTAAAGAATTCCTGCTGCATTTGCAACGTATGGCACCGCATAAGTTCCTTTTTCCGGAACAAATTCCAGATTTTTATCAATTTCTTTGTACGCCTCTTTAATATTTTCCAGACCTTTATAGTCGGAAATATCCATCAACATGTCAGAATCGATAAAGTTTGAATAGTTCACATCTCCTCCGATTCCAATAATATCCGGATTATCTTCCCTGATAAATCTCGTCTTCAAAACAGTCATTGCATCATTCGGAGATTCAATTGTAAGATGAATATTATCATGTGTACGGTTGAATTCTTCTTCTATTTTCTCAAATGTTTTTACTGCTTCCGGCTTATACTGCACAAGTTCTATTTCTGTCTTTCCTGTCTTCTCCTTCTGCCCGCATCCCTGCAGTGTCATAGCCCCAGCCATCGTAAGAACCAGTCCGGCACTTACCAGTTTCCTGTACTTCCTATGCATGTTTTCAACTCCTTTTGCTCCGTTCCTTCCTGATTTTGAACCTTTCCCGGGATATTTACTTGTTTTCATCGTCAGGTTTTTTTCATTTCTTATTTACAATTGAATTGTAACATACCCTTATGCGTCTATAAATATCATTATATTATATGTTTTATTGTAAAATGCGATTTTTTCCGTTATATATTGAAGTTATCTAGCATTTTGGTATATACTGTTTTAAAAAGGAGGATTCCTATGAGTAATCTTTTATTTTCCGTTTTCCCAAATGAAAATTTTGTCGATATCGGACTTTATCAGTATGGCTGGGAACAATGTGAACCTTCCCATTCTTTCGGGCCTGCCGCCAGAAACCATTATATCTTTCACTATGTGATATCCGGAACCGGAACTTTAATGGCCGACGATTCCTCTGGCAATACAATAAAATATCAGGTAAAAAGCGGACAGGGCTTTATGCTATTTCCTAATCAGATCAATACTTACATCGCAGATCAGGATCTCCCATGGGAATATACCTGGATTGAATTTGACGGGCTCCGTGCCAAAGAGATTGTCTCTACTGCCGGACTCAGTCCTGATCATCCGGTCTATCATGCCGGTTCGAAGGATCTTCGCAATGAAATGATGAACGAGATGTTATATATTGCCAGACATCCCGGTTCCTCCTCCGAATCACCGTTCCATATGATCGGACATTTGTATCTCTTTTTGGATTATTTCATGCGTTCTGCTGCTACCGTGCGCATGAACCAGAGCGGGAAGATCAGAGATTTTTACATCAAAGAAGCATTATCTTATATTGAGCAAAATTTTCAGAACAATATTACCATTGAAGACATTGCTTCTTTCTGTGGTCTGAACCGGAGTTATTTCGGAAAGATTTTTCACGACTCCATCGGAAAATCCCCACAGGAATTTCTGATCAGCTACCGCATGACAAAAGCTGCTGAGCTTTTAAAGCTGACTTCTCTTTCCATTGCTGACATCGGAAATGCAATTGGATATCCGAATCAGCTTCATTTTTCACGCGCATTTAAAAATGTATATGGAACTTCACCAAGAAGCTGGCGGAATGCAAACCGACTCGCTCCTGCAGATAATTAATGGAGGATAACAATGAACCGAAAAACAACCTACAATATCGGAGTCCTTATTGGGGGAAGCCATACTTATTTTCCAAAGGAACATATCCGTGGTATCACCGATGCTGCAAAAGAACTGAATATAAATATTTGCTTTTTCCTTGGAACACAGACCAAAGATTTTTTTGAAGATATCCTTGGTGAAACCCATAAAGACTCTTTTGATTATCAGTTCAATACCATCCATGACTATAGTCTCATGGCCGGTCTTGACGGACTGATCATCAACTACGGAACACTGGGACTTCGGATGAAAAATGAAAGTGCAAAACAATTTGCCCTGAAATTCCATTCGATTCCAACTGTATTCCTTACCGAACTCATCGATGCACCCAACTGCCATTCCCTGATCTGCGATAATACACAGGGGATACATCTGGTCATGGAACACTTAATCCAGAAGCACCATTGTCATAAAATACTTTTTGTAGCAGGTCCTACGCAGAACACAGATGCAACTGAACGAAAGACCGCTTATCTTGAAATGATGCACAAATATAACCTTCCGGTAACCCCTGCTATGATTGCCCAGGGTGATTATTCTGAGTTTGTAGACAGGCAGGTGAATCAACTGCTGGATGATAATCCGGATGCACAGGCTATCGTATTTGCCAATGATGAGATGGCATTTACCGGTTACTGCGTATGCGAAAAACGTGGTCTTACAGTCGGACAGGACATCCTGATCACCGGATTTGATAACTGTGAACGGGCTTCCGGTATGGAGCCTTCTCTTACAACCGTTCAGCAAGATGGCGTACTGATGGGGAAAATGGCTGTATATGACTTATTCGACAAACTCAATGGCAAAGAAGTACATTCGCGCAGAGTCCCTGTTTCCCTGTGTGTAAGAGAATCCTGCGGCTGTCAGCTTCAATCCATGGAATCCTTTCATACCCCGGTCGATCTGACCGAACAGATACAACGGCTGAACCGCACAATAACCAATATGAAGCTTGAACTAATCAGTTTCCAGCGGAAATCCTGGTTTTTCCCATTTCTTGCGAGAAACCTCAATGCATGTAAAGATGACGAACATGCATTTCTTCTGGAAGCCATGAAAAATATGCGTGAGCTTCAGGCTAAATGTATCTACCTTTTTCTACTGGATGAGCCTATCGTATACCACGAAAACGAAAAATGGGCCTGTCCGCAGACTTTAAAACTTGCTGCCTATTCTAAGGATAATGAGATCAAAGCCTTTCATCCTTATGACAGACAGCCGGTAACTGCCGAGAACGGCCTCTGCCAGCTAATGACCGATGAAGAAAATCATCAATTTATGGTGTTCCTTCTTTTCTCCGGTGAAAAGCAGTATGGACTGCTGGCCTGTGATATACAGCAGGAAGCATTTCCTTTCTTCTTTGTGATCAGTCTTCAGATCGGACTTTCGCTTTCTTATATGGAGATCAGCAAAGCAGAAGCGCTCCGCCGCCGGGAAATGTCCAGGAATATGGAACTGATCCAGGAACGCAACCGCATTCTTGGTAAGCTTTCCAATTACGATGAACTTACAGGGCTTCTGAATTTAAGAGGATTTACCGAACAGATTACAGAGTTCTGTAAGCATGAACAGAATCAATGCGCTTATATTATATGTGGGGATCTGGATCACCTAAAAGAAATCAATGATACCTGGGGACACTCTGCCGGCAATTTTGCTTTGCGTGGTGTTGCCCGGATACTGGAGGGCTGCCTTCGCCGGCAGGATACACTTGCCCGTGTAGGCGGGGATGAATTTCTGATCCTCCTAAACTGTGAAGAAGGCGAGTTTGACAGCATTTTCCGTAAACGTGTCAAAGATGCCTGTAATACTTTTAATGCGCAGTCAGAAAAGCCATTCCTGGTAGAAATTTCACTGGGCATCGCCCGGTTCCATCCAACTCCTGGCATGGATATGCAGGAAATCATAGCTCTTGCCGACCAGGATCTTTACGAAGCAAAGAAACACCGCAGGAAATCCATCCGGCGGCCTGAAGCGTCTTAGTTCTATTTCACTTTAAAAAATGAGAGTATTGCAATTTATGGCCTTACTCTCATTTTTTAATAGTTTTAAATTCAAAATATTTTCCTTTTTCCACTTGATTTTTTTCATCCCCTGGTATAATATACACATATAGCGAACATAGTATTTAAAACTACATGTCATATTTTCGACATTCAGGAGGTGCATGATTATGGCAGAGCAGTTAACAGAACACATCAAAGACCCAGGAAGTGCAATCACACATTTTATTGGAATGCTGATGGCAATATTCGCAGCAATTCCGCTACTGATAAAAGCGGCGCGTGAACCAAGCAGGATCTACATCATCGCAATTACTATTTATGCGGTCAGTCTTATCCTGCTGTATGCGGCCAGCACAACTTACCATACATTCAACAAATCACGAAAAGTAAATACCATTCTTAAAAAGATCGACCACATGATGATCAGCGTATTGATCGCCGGAAGCTACACTCCGATCTGTCTGCTGGTACTTGGCGGTAAGACCGGACTCATCCTTCTTACGATTGTATGGGCATTTGCAATTGCCGGAATCCTGATCAAGGCATTCTGGGTATTCTGTCCAAAATGGGTTTCATCCGTGCTTTACATCGGAATGGGATGGACCTGCGTACTGGCATTCACACAGTTACTCAATTCCTTAAGCCCGGCGGCTTTTGGATGGCTTCTTGCCGGTGGTATCATCTATACAGTTGGCGGCGTTATCTATGCTTTGAAGCTTCCGATTTTCAACAGCAAGCACAAATATTTTGGAAGCCATGAGATCTTTCATCTGTTTGTTATGGCCGGAAGTGCCTGCCACTTTGTGGTGATGTATGCTTTCGTACTTTAATACAACCCCCAAAGAGCCCACATCATGCCTGCGATATTATTTCATATAATATCTTTCCAGACTTGATGTGAGCTCTTTTTATTTTCGTCCTGTTATTTTTTTCTCTTATTCCGCCAGTTCTTTTGCTTCTCTTGTAAGCTTCTTAATCTTCTCAAATTCACCTGCTTTAATCATATCCCCTTTTACCATCCAGCTTCCACCGCAACAAAGGATCTTATCGCACGCCAGATAGTCTTTCAGATTCTTTGTATTGATTCCACCTGTAGGCATGAATTTTAACATATTATATGGTGCTGCCATTGCCTTGATCATTGCAAGTCCACCCGACTGTTCTGCCGGGAAGAATTTTACCACTTTAAGTCCTCTTTTTACTGCCTGTGCAACTTCCGATGGTGAGATACATCCTGGAAATACCGGAATATTTTTCTCAATACAGTAATCAACAATTTCCGGATCGAATCCCGGGCTTACGATAAATTTGGCTCCGGATTCTACTGCCTTGTCTACCTGCTCTGTTGTAAGGACAGTTCCTGCTCCGACCAGCATATCCGGATAGACTTCTGTCATAATGCGGATAGACTCTGCTGCTGCCTCAGTACGGAATGTTACTTCCGCACATGGAAGGCCTCCTTCTACCAAAGCTTTTGCCAGCGGTTCTGCGTCTTTCGCATCATCTAAAACAACAACCGGTACAACTTTTAACTCTACAAATAATTCTTCTATTGATTTCATTTTTTCCACCTGTTTTCCTGTTATTCAATAATCTCAATGTTCTATATCGTGTATCATTTTATCTCTCATCTGAAGATTCTATACTATGTTCCTTCTTTATCCTTCATATAAAGATCTTATATCGTATATCACCTTTATCTTTTTATATCAAAATTCATATTCATAACATGCCGGATCAATGACACATCATCCGTAATATTTCCATCCCCATGAAGTGTATGCTTAATAGCACTGGCGGCTACCGCAAAGTTCGCCACATCCTCCGGCTGGTATTCATTCATCAGTGCATAGATGATCCCACTGACAAATGCATCCCCGCCGCCTACTCTGTCCAGAATATTAAATGTAAGCGTTCTGCTCTCATATGTCTTCCCGCCATACCACACATATGCTTTCAGACTGTTTTCACTGCAGCTCGGGGAATATCTTACATGTCTGGCAATGCATTTTATATTCGGATACCGTTTCACGAATTTTTGAAATACACTGTCCTGTTCTTTCAGATTTGGCTGGTATGGAATATCATCTTTCACATCTCCATTTTCATGATGTTCCTCATCCTTCCATAAATGATATGGCTCGATTCCCATCAGTACATCTACATATGGAAGACACTCCGTACAGAAATCTCTTGCTTCTTCCCAGCTCCATAAAGTGCTTCTGAAGTTACCGTCAAAGCCGACCATCATTCCCTTTTCTTTGGCAATCTTCAAGCTTTCCATGACTAGTTGTCTGCAGGAGCCCCCAAGTGCAGGAGTGATTCCGCCAAGATGCAGCCATGTATGTCCGTCCAGTACTTTTTCCAGATCAACCCGGGAGAAATCATATTCATCAAATGCACTGTGCTTTCTGTCATAGATTACTTTGCTTGGTCGGATTCCATACCCCGTCTCCAGATAATACGTTCCAAGTCTGTGTGTCGGAGTCTCTTCCGGTGTACTTAAGATTACAGGAGCACAATCTACATCATTGCTTCTTAACATACGGACTGCACTTTTTCCAAGGCTGTTATCCGGTACTACTGTAAAAAACGAGCTGTCTATTCCAAGATTTGCCAAAGATACTGCTATATTTGCTTCACTTCCACCATAGATTGCTTCAAAACTTGTTGCATTTCTGATTTTTTCGCAATCAGGCGGTGTGAGACGAAGCATAATTTCTCCCATTGTGAGAAATCTTTCCTTTTTTGTGATTCTTTGTTTCATCTTTCTTTTTCCTTTTTATTCTTTCTCGATTTGCACTTCTAATTTTCAGCTATTTTATATTGCATATCTGGAATACTAATATTCCAGATATGCTCCTTTCATCGGGCTTGTCGCATGCTGGCTGAACATACGGAGTACACCTTTTTTATATTTTGGTTCTCTTGGTGTCCAGTTCTTGCGGCGTTCTTCCAGAACCTTGTCGATCTCTTCCATTGACTTACGTTCTCCTGCGATTCCGATGATGTTCAGTTTTCTTTCCATAACATCAATCTCGATCAGGTCACCTTCTTCTACTAAAGCGATCGGGCCTCCATCAACAGCTTCCGGACTGCAGTGTCCGATCACCGGACCGGTAGATGCTCCTGAAAAACGTCCATCTGTGATCAGTGTAATACTCTTTCCTAATTCCTTATCACTGCTGATAGCCTCTGATGTATAGAACATCTCCGGCATACCGCTTCCTTTCGGTCCTTCGTAACGGATAAATACTGCGTCACCTTTCTGTACTTTATGTTTTAATACCGCATCCAGACACTCTTCCTCACTGTCAAATGGTCTGGCTCTTAATACAGACTTGAACATTTCTTTCGGACATGCGGTATGTTTGATGACTGCTCCTTCTGGTGCAAGATTTCCTCTCAGTACTGCGATACTTCCATCCGTTCCGATTGCTTTATCGTATGGTCTTATAATATCTTCTTTTGTAACCTGTACCCCATAACGTTTGTTGAATTCCTGCAGCCATTTGTCACATTTCTCATAAAAACCATTCTGTTTTAATTCTTTCAGATTTTCCCCCAGTGTCTTTCCTGTCACTGTCATCACATTCAGATGCAGATGTTCTTTGATCTCTTCCATGATCGCCGGTACACCACCTGCATAATAGAAGCACTCTGCAGGCCACTTTCCTGCCGGGCGGATGTCCAGAAGATATCTGGCATTACGGTGTAATCTGTCAAATGTATCTCCTGTGATCTCAATTCCGAATTCATGTGCAATTGCCGGAATATGTAACAGACAGTTCGTACTTCCGGAGATTGCAGCATGAACCAGAATTGCATTTTCAAAACTATCCATCGTAACAATGTCAGACGGCAGCATATCTTCCATTGTTGCAAGTCTTACTGCCTGACGGCCTGCTTCTCTGGCAAATGCCAGAAGATCCGGACTTGTTGCCGGCATCAGTGCACTTCCCGGAAGTGCCAGTCCAAGTGCCTCTGCCATAATCTGCATGGTGGATGCTGTTCCGATGAACGAACATGCCCCGCAGCTTGGGCAGGCATTACATTTTGCCCAGTCCAGCTTTTCCTGGTCAATCTCGCCACGTTCATACTTTGCACTGTACATTCCCAACTGTTCCAGTGTCAGCATCTCAGGTCCTGCATTCATCGTTCCCCCCGGCACTACAACCGATGGAATATCCACACGGGCAAGTCCCATAAGGTTTCCCGGCATACCTTTATCACAACTTGAAAGGTATACACCTGCATCAAATGGTGTGGCATTCGCATGGATCTCTATCATGTTTGCAATCATTTCACGACTTGCCAGACTGTAGTTGATTCCGTCTGTTCCCTGGCTTTCCCCATCGCAAATATCTGTGCAGAAATAACGTGCTCCAAATCCACCCGCTTCTTCCACACCTTTTCTTACTTCTTCTACTAATATATTCAGATGTCCGCTTCCCGGATGGCTGTCACCATACGTACTTTCGATCATAACCTGCGGCTTACTTAAGTCTTCTTTTTTCCATCCTGTTCCGATACGGAGTGGATCTAATTCCGGTGCCAATTTCCTCATTTCCTGACTTTTTAATTCCATATTATATTTCCTCCTGTTTTATTATTTATCTGTAAAACAAAATGCTTATTCTCTAATCTTCGTAAAACATTTTCTACGAAACAACGAACCATACGATCGTTGCACCGACAATTCCTACCATACCAACAATTGTCTCCATGACTGTCCATGTCTTCAGATTGGTCTTTTCATCTACTTCAAATAATGACTTTGAAAGCCAGAATCCTGAATCATTGACATGGCTGAATGCAGTTCCTCCTGCTGCGATCGCAATCGTAAGGGTTGCCAGCTGAAGCTGCGACAGGTCTGCTACCATCGGCATGGATGCGATAATACCTGCTGCCATTGTCATGGATACAGTCGCAGATCCCACCGATACCCTGACTACTGCTGCTACAAGGAATGCAACCAGAACCATTGGAAGTGGTAAGCCTCCGACAAAGTTTCCGAACAATTCTCCGATTCCTGTATTCTGAAGGATAAATCTTAACATTCCTCCACCTGAGATCAGAAGAATAATATTTCCACAGGAATGTAATGAATTCGTCATAACATTCGTGATTTCAACAATGCTGAATCCACCTGGCAGGCCAAGGAATAACATGGCACATATTGTGGAGAGCAATAATGCAATTACCGGTGTTCCTAAGAATTCCAATACCGGTTGTACCGGTTTCATAAATGGAATAATTGATGATAATGTATTTAAAATTATCAGGAACAGCGGGAGAAGAATGATACAGACGATCAGACAGAAATTCGGTTGTTTTCCTGTATTTTTCTGCTGTGCTTCTTTCTCATTCTCCAGATAAGAACTTGGTACCGGACAGTTGAATTTCTTTCCGGCATATCGTCCAAATACTGGTCCTGCCAGGATCATAGCCGGAATACCGATGATGATTCCGAGCATAATTACATAACTCAGTTCCACATTCAGCATCTCTGCTACCAGAACCGGTCCCGGTGTCGGTGGAACAAATGCATGTCCGATCGCCAGACCTGCAAGGAGTGGGATCGAATAACAAAATACAGATTTTTTCGTTTTACGTGCAATTCCGAATGCAACCGGGATCAGTATCAGAAGTCCTGATTCAAAGAATACCGGCATTCCAACGATCAATCCTGTAATCCCAAGTGCCCACGGTGCTTTCTTTTCACCAAATACCTTTAACAGCGTATCTGCAATAACTTCCACACCACCGGACACCTGCAGGATTGCTCCGAACATGGAACCAAGTCCGATCAGTATCGCAATGGTCTGCAGCGTAGTTCCTACACCTTCCGCCAGTGTATCTGTAATCATACTAAATGGCATCCCCGCTACCAGTGCGATGATCAACGCTGATGACATAATCGCAATGAACGGTTGTATCTTCACTTTAATAATCAAAAATAACAATACAGCAAATCCCAGAAGAGCTCCTATGATCAATCTTTCTGGAGAAGCAGTAAACTCACTCATTGTATTTCCTCCTACACTTTCTTATTTCTCATATTTTTCGTATCTTTTATTACATCCGGCGCCTTGTTTGAATGTGGCTACACTATAACAACCTCTCATTTTTTCCTCAATACATATGATGTATATATTTTCAATTGCGCATAATGCGCAAAAACAGGCAGCGATTTACTAAAAAATCACTGCCTGTTTTTGTCTATTATTACCATATTTAGTTTGCAAACATTCTTTTAAGATTTTAAACGTCAGATGTATTTTTATTGCTTTTTCTTTCTTCTCTCTTCAAGAAGCTGCATAATCACTTGTCTGTTATATGTCAAATGCATACTCATTGCACACTTTGCCCCAACTGCATCTCTTCGTTCAACTGCTTCAACAACTGCCCTGTGTGTTTCCAGTGTCTCTCTCATGAGACTTCGATAAGTAATATTAGCAAATGTTACAACTGAGGTATTTATTACCGGGAGCAATCGCTCCACAACCATATTTCCGCTGAGTTTTGCCAGATAGCTGTGGAATTCTATATCTTTGTAAATATGATCATGTCCCTGCTTATACAACATTTCAACTTCTTCGCACAGTGTCTGCAAATGTCTTATCTCTTCCTTCGTTGCTTTTCTGCATGCCCACATGACAATTTCCGGTTCTATCATCAAGCGTACATCAAAAAGATCCAATGCCAGTTGATATCTATCTTTAATCTGCCCAAATCCCAGCACATCATTTTCCATATATACCGTACTGATCACATATGTTCCATCTCCACGTCGTACTTCCAAGACTCCCCGGCTTACTAATCCTTTTACAGCCTCCCGGACCGTACTTCTCCCAACTTTGAAAAATTCTGCTAGTTCGAATTCATTCGGAATCTTTTCTCCAATCTCAATCTGCCTATCTAAAATATATTTCATCAGACGATCTTCTGTTTTTTGACCCAATGTTTTCTTCACTTCTGTTTTCTTTTGGTACATAATTACTCCTTATCCACATTCCTTTTCACACAGATTTTCACAGTCTTTAATCAGCGCTTCCTTCGCCTTCCGCGTAAGCTGCTTGATTGCATATTCCCGGCTCATCGCCTCATTCTTGGTATCATGCGCTTCATAGTATACAAGCTTCACCGGTCTTCTGGTCTTCGTATATTTTGCGCCTTTTCCACTGTTATGTGCTTTCATACGTTTTTCCAGGTCGTTCGTCCATCCAGTATATAACGTTCCGTCTGCACATTTTACAATGTATGTATAGTTCATTGGTTTCCCTTCTTTTATCCACATATAGGTTCATTTTTTTCTGAAATAATCCACTATATTTTATAAATTATCCTCCTTGATGTCAATGTTATCCCCACTTCAAAAAGGGACGGGGATTTTTTAAAAAAACTCCGGCCCTTTTTGTTCTTTTTGTTGGTTCTATTAATCCTGATCCGCCGTATACTCCACCGGATTCACCGGCTGTCCGTCTTTTCGCATCTCGAAGTACACATTGCATCCTTCTTTGCTGTAATACTTGGTTGGCTGGCTTACATATCCAAGCACGCTCTTGGCTTCCACATAATCTCCCACCTTTACAGGTACTTCTTTTAACTGTCCGTATAGCAATTCATATCCATTGCCGATATCCACATTGACCGTTGTTCCGGTCTGTGCATTAACGTCTATGGACTTGATGACTCCTGGTGCGCCACACAGTACCTGATCGCCTTCTGCTCCTTCGATGATTACTGCCGGATTATACCTGTACTGGTCAAGCGTCTGGAAATATACTGTCTTATCCATACTGTAGCTCATGATCACTGCCCCGTTCACCGGCCACAGGATGTAGCTGTCTTCGGTAAAATTAATATTATGACCGGCTCCGGAAGTTGTCTGTACTGCGCCTGTCGTTGTATCCGAAGTTCCGTCTTCTCTTGTACTTGTTCCATCTGTTCCGTTTTCATTACCGTCTGTTCCAGTCACATCCGTTCCGCCTCCGCTTTTTCCTGTACCGGTTCCGGATGTACTGCTCTTACCTGTCCCTGCATCACCACTCTCTGATCCAGTATCCTCTGTGTTACCGTCCGTATCCTTATTTTTTATCTTGGATGTTCCTGTTTCTTCTGCCTTCTGGCTGTCTTCTGTTTGTTTCGTCTGCTCTTCCGCCTTTGCCAATTCATCTTTCTGCGTCTTTTTGTAATCACTGAATGTATATGTTCCTGCTATCGCAATTGCCGCCACAAAACATAATACTGCTGCTACGGTTGCACGCCGTTTGGACATTGACGGTTTCTGATTTTTATTCATTTCATCACCACCTCTGACACTATTTTTGCCAGTTTATGATGACATTATTCTTTTGTTCTGTTTTTATTTTGCAAATATTTTTATCTGAATTTCTTCGATTATCTACGCAACATTCCGTTGTTAATATCTGCCTTCCCCCTGCAATCATTTTACATATATTGTCATTATTTCTGCTCCTCTACATTCTTTATAATCTCCGTCACTTCTCTGATCTCGGTTCCTTCAAAAAAATATTTCAATATTTTTTTATAACTCTTTTTCTCTTTTGCCATTTCATTTGCCGTGTACTGGCTCATGCCGATTCCATGTCCGATGCCCCTTGTCGTCACCCACAATTTGTCATGATAGCGTTGAAGCGTGAAACAGCTGGACGGAAGGCTGTATCTGTTGCGGAATTCTTCACCACTGATTGTCTCTTCCCCAACCCGCACTTTTAATACATAACCGACAGAATCTGTTTCTAGGATTTCTATATCTGTTGTTTCTATTTTCTTTTCATTCTCCCCCAGCACTCCCGTCTGCAATTCATTCTCCGCTTCCGCATCCGCCGGACACTCTACACTCTTCAGATAGGGATAATCTTCTTTTCCAAGGACTTCTTTTGCATCTCTTGTATATCCGTTACTCAGCTTAAAAAATGGTGTCATTGCCAATCCTTCTCCATAAAACAATACTTGTCCTGTCGTCTCTTCCAATGCATCTTTTAGCTTTCTGTAATTCTGTGTATACTGCATTCCCCAGGCTGCTTTCATCTGCTTTGCAGTCCAGTATTCTTCCTCCAGTGTGCCGTCATTTCCAGTCTCCTGTATCTTCCGGCAGACTTCTGTTCTTACAAGAACCGCCTGGACCTTGAGTGCTTCTGCTTCATAGTCTGCCGGGATCTCTTTTGCCAGAATTCCAACGCAGTAATCTTCTAACGGTATCTGCCCGCCATTTTTTAGCTTCACAGTCATCGCATCTGATTTAGATACACGGAACACTCCCGGGCCATTTATCATCGAAGTCATAATATAAGAAAACAATAAGATGATAACTATATACCGCCCGGCCCGCTTTAACCGGTTCCACAAACTCTGAATCTTATAATTATTTACCTTATCCCACTTCACCCTTCTCCACCTCCCCCCGACATGAAGTCCACCTTTTCACGTCCCCGTAGCTCACAACACACAAAAAAGCCCTCCCATACCTCAAATGTATGAGAAAGCTTTTCTTATTATTCCATCTTATCATCAGCCACAGAACCCCGAAAGCTCTGTCACTGAAATATTCATATCAACAGTCTCTTAGTAGTCCAGTTCTGCCTCTTCTACTACGACATGATCCAGATGCCAGATATCATCTACATATTCCTGGATTGTTCTGTCTGCTGAGAATTTACCACAGCATGCACTGTTCTTAAGAGCCATTCTTGCCCATTTATCTGTATCTTTGTAAGCTTCCATAGCGCGTGCCTGAGCATCTGCGTAAGAACGGAAGTCTTTTAAGATAAAGTACATATCTGCTCTTGAACCACCCTGGTTGTTCAAAAGGCTGTTGTAAAGGTCACGGTACATCTCTTTATCTCCGTTAGAATATGTTCCGTCTACCAGCTGGTCTACAACTCTTCTGATCTCTGGATCGTTGTTGTAGATATCGTATGGATTATATCCACCGTTCTGCTCGTAGTTGATAACTTCGTCAGCACTCAGTCCGAAGATAAATGCATTGTCGATTCCAACTTCGTCTACAATCTCTACGTTCGCTCCGTCCATTGTTCCAAGAGTCGGTGCACCGTTCATCATGAACTTCATGTTACCTGTTCCGGAAGCTTCTTTGGAAGCTGTAGAAATCTGCTCACTGATGTCAGCTGCTGCGAAGATCAGCTCAGCGTTAGATACGCGGTAATCTTCGATGAAGACAACTTTCAGTTTTCCGTTGATGCTGCGGTCATTGTTGATCACATCAGCAACAGAGTTGATCAGTTTGATGATCTCTTTTGCACGGATGTATCCGGCAGATGCTTTTGCACCGAAAATGTATGTCTTAGGATAGAAGGACATTTCCGGATGCTCTTTGATCTGGTTGTACAGATACATTACATGCAGGATGTTAAGGAGCTGACGTTTGTACTCGTGCAGACGTTTTACCTGTACATCGAAGATAGATCTTGGATCTACTTCTACTCCGTTATGCTCTTTGATGTAAGCTGCAAGACGCTCTTTGTTCTTGAACTTGATTGTCATGAATTCTTTCAGAGCTTCTTCATCATCCAGCCATTTCTTCAGTCCGTCCATCTTAGACAGGTCTGTGATCCATTCTTTTGTTCCGAGTTTTTCTGTTACCCAGTCAGCAAGCAGTGGGTTCGCATGCATGAGGAAACGTCTCTGTGTGATACCATTTGTCTTATTATTGAACTTCTCTGGCATCATCTGATAGAAGTCTTTTAACTCCTGATTCTTCAGGATCTCTGTATGCAGTTTTGCAACACCATTGACAGAATAACCTGCAACGATTGCAAGGTGTGCCATCTTAACCTGGCCATCCATCAGGATTGCCATCTTTCTTACTTTCTCTTCATTACCAGGATACTGTGCTCTTACCTGCTCGATGAAACGGCGGTCGATCTCCTGAATGATCTGGTAGATACGTGGAAGCAGTTTAGAGAACAGGTCGATTGGCCATTTCTCAAGTGCTTCTGCCATAATGGTATGGTTTGTGTATGCACAGCATTTTGTTGTGATATCCCATGCTTCATTCCATCCAAGGTCTTCCTCATCAAGAAGGATACGCATAAGCTCTGCTACTGCTACTGTCGGATGTGTATCATTCATCTGGAATGTTACTTTCTCAGGAAGTTTGCTGATATCGCCATGTTTCTTTTTGAACTTCTCAACTGCTGCCTGGATACTTGCGGATACGAAGAAATACTGCTGTTTCAGTCTCAGCTCTTTTCCTGCGTAGTGGTTATCATTTGGATAAAGAACTTCTACGATATTCTTTGCAAGGTTCTCCTGCTCAACAGCTTTGTGATAATCTCCACGGTCAAATGAATCTAACTGGAAGTTTACGATCGCTTCTGCATCCCAGATACGGAGTGTATTAACGATGTGGTTACCATAACCAACGATTGGATAATCGTAAGGGATAGCCATTACGGATTCATAGTTCTCCTGAACGAAATGAGTCTTACCATTCTCATCGTATTCTACACGGATATTTCCACCAAAACGTACTTCTTTTGCATATTCAGGTCTGCGAAGCTCAAACGGGTTACCGTCTTTTAACCAGTTATCCGGTGCCTCTACCTGATAGCCGTCTCTGATCTTCTGCTTGAACATACCATAACGGTAACGGATACCGCATCCATAAGATGCATATCCCAGTGTTGCAAGAGAATCCAGGAAACAAGCTGCCAGACGTCCAAGTCCACCGTTACCAAGTGCCGGATCCGGCTCCTGGTCCTCGATCACGTTGAGATCGATTCCCATCTCTTCCAGAGCTTCTTTTACTTCTTTATATGCTGTCATGTTGATCAGGTTGTTTCCAAGAGCTCTTCCGAGCAGGAATTCCATGGACATGTAATATACGGTCTTCGGATCGTCTTTCTCATACTGCTTCTGTGTTGCAAGCCAGTCATCGATGATAGCTTCTTTTACAGCATAAGAAACTGCCTGGAACAACTGCTGAGGAGTTGCTTCTTCTACTTCCTTACGGAACAATGTCTTTACATTGTTCCGTACATCTCTTTTAAATACGTCTTTTTCAAATCTTGGATTATACATTTTCTACTTCCCTTCTGATAAAACTTGGGCTTTGATTATCTTTTTTCTACACCGATTGTTACTGCCTCACCGTTGATCTTCCACTCTTTGGTATATCCTGCAGGAGCGGCTTTTGTAACTTCCAGTGCAAGTGTCTCGTCTGCGATAGTAGATGCATTATCTGCAAATACTTTTTCTGCTTTTTCTGTACCTTCGTAAGTTACTGCAATCTTATCCATAACTTCGAATCCTGCTTCCTTACGCATGGTCTGTACTTTACTGATGATCTCACGTACGAATCCTTCTTCCAGAAGTTCTTCTGAAAGGTTTGTATCCATAACAACTGTGATTCCGTTATCATTTTCAGATACATATCCTGGCATCTGTGCAGATTCAATCAACAGATCTTCACGGAACAGAGTTACTTCCTGTCCATTGATATCAAGCTTCAGGGCATCTGTAGCATTTAACTCATCCATTGCTGCATTTCCTTCGAGGTTGTCGAGCGCTGCTTTAATACCTCCTAACATTTTACCATATTTTGGACCAACTGTCTTTAACTGAGGTTTAAAAGTATATGAAGTAAAGTCACGTACATCTTGTGTAAATGTTACATTCTTTACATTTAATTCATCTTTTACGATGTCTTTGTAAAATTCCGGAACTTCAAAATCAGCTTTTACATACATCTGTCCGATCGGCTGACGGTTCTTGATGTTAGCAGTATTTCTGCATGCACGTCCCATAACAACCATCTTCAGAACGTTGTCCATGTTAGCTTCCAGTTCTGTATCGATATGTGCTTCATTTACAACCGGGAAGTCACACAAGTGGATACTTTCCGGAGCGCTTTCATCAACGCTTCTTACCAGGTTCTGGTAAATCTCTTCTGTCATGAACGGGATCATCGGAGCTGCTGTCTTGCAGATCTCAACCAGTGCTGTATACAGAGTCATGTAAGCATTGATCTTATCCTGCTCCATTCCCTTAGCCCAGAAACGTTCACGGCTGCGTCTTACATACCAGTTACTCATGTCATCTACGAAGCTCTGAAGTGCCTTTGCTGCTTCCGGAATCTTATAGTTAGATAAGTCATAGTCTACTGCCTTGATTGCTGAATTGAGCTTAGACAGAAGCCATTTATCCATAACAGACAGTTTGTCATATTCCAGTGTGTATTTTGTTGCATCGAAATCATCGATATTTGCATACAGTACGAAGAACGCATAAGTGTTCCACAGTGTTCCCATGAACTTTCTCTGTCCTTCTACAACAGCTTTTCCGTGGAAACGGTTTGGAAGCCATGGTGCACTGTTAACATAGAAGTACCAGCGGATCGCATCTGCTCCGTATTTTTCCAGTGCATCGAATGGATCAACTGCATTTCCTTTTGATTTGCTCATCTTCTGACCATTCTCATCCTGCACGTGTCCAAGTACGATAACGTTCTTGTATGGTGCTTTGTTGAAGATCAGAGTTGAGATTGCAAGCAGTGAGTAGAACCATCCACGGGTCTGGTCAACAGCCTCGGAAATGAAATCTGCTGGGAACTGCTTTTCAAATAATTCTTTATTCTCAAATGGATAGTGATGCTGTGCAAATGGCATAGATCCACTGTCGAACCAGCAGTCGATAACTTCCGGTACTCTGTGCATCTGTTTTCCACAGCATGGGCACTTGATCGTTACTTCGTCGATGTATGGACGGTGAAGTTCGATCTCATCCGGACAGTTGTCAGACATTTCTTTCAGCTCTTCAATGCTTCCGATTGAATGCTGGTGTCCGCACTCACACTCCCAGATATTCAGTGGAGTTCCCCAGTAACGGTTACGGCTGATACCCCAGTCCTGAACGTTCTCAAGCCAGTCGCCGAAACGTCCTTTACCGATGCTTTCTGGAATCCAGTTGATTGTGTTGTTGTTAGCGATCAGATCATCTTTTACTTCTGTCATCTTGATGAACCATGATTCACGAGCGTAGTAAATAAGTGGTGTATCACATCTCCAGCAGTGTGGATAGCTATGCTCGAACTTCGGTGCATCGTAGAGAAGTCCACGCCCGTCGAGGTCTTTTAATACTTCCGGGTCAGCCTTCTTAACGAATAATCCGGCAAATGGAGTTGTCTCTCCCATGTTACCTTTTTCATCTACTAACTGTACGAATGGCATATCATACTTACGTCCAACCTTGGCATCATCTTCACCAAATGCAGGAGCGATATGAACAACACCAGTACCATCTGTCAGTGTTACATAAGTATCGCATGTAACGAAGAATGCTTTCTTATTCTGCTTAGAAGCGCAGTCATAAGCACACTGGTATAATGGCTCATACTCTTTGTATTCGAGATCTTTACCCTTGTATGTCTCAAGAATCTCGTATGCTTTCTGTCCTTCTTCTGCAAGTTTTCCAAGTACTGTATCAAGAAGTGCAACTGCCATATAGTAAGTATATCCGTCAGCAGCTTTTACTTTTGCATAATCTTCTTCTGGGTTTACGCAGAGTGCGATATTAGATGGCAGTGTCCATGGTGTAGTTGTCCATGCGAGGAAATATGCATCTTCTCCCACTACTTTAAATCGAACGATTGCAGAACGTTCTTTTACATCCTTATACCCTTGAGCAACTTCCTGTGCGGAAAGCGGAGTTCCACAACGAGGGCAGTATGGCACAATCTTGAATCCTTTATAAAGGAGCTTCTTGTCCCAGATTCTCTTAAGTGCCCACCACTCAGACTCGATGAAGTTGTTGTCATATGTTACATATGGGTCATCCATATCAGCCCAGAAACCTACAGTATTAGAGAAATCTTCCCACATACCTTTGTATTTCCATACGCTTTCTTTACATTTTTTAATGAATGGTTCCATACCGTATTTTTCGATCTGGTCTTTTCCGTCCAGTCCGAGAAGTTTTTCAACTTCGAGCTCTACAGGAAGTCCGTGTGTATCCCATCCGGCCTTTCTTGGAACTTCGTATCCTTTCATTGTACGGTATCTTGGAATCATATCCTTGATAACACGCGTCAGAACGTGTCCGATATGCGGTTTTCCGTTAGCTGTCGGAGGACCGTCGTAGAACATATAGATCTCGTTGCCTTCACGGTCACGCATACTTTTTCTGAAGATGTCATTATCTTCCCAGAACTTTTCAGTCTGTTTTTCTCTGTCTACAAAATTAAGATCCGTAGAAACTTTCTTATACATATTAACCTCCTTGGGGACGGAGGATTTTTAAAAAAACTCCGTCCCAAATTAAAAATGTCCTGTCCCTTTTTCAAAATGCCCTGTCCCCGGATGGATTCTTCCTCCGGACTTCTATACATCATATTAAATCCCGAGACAAAAAAAGCTCCCGCCCTGTATAGGACGAAAGCTGAACTTACGTTTATAACCACCTAACATACCATCATATGTCTTCCCTGTAACGGAGGAATGCCGTCAGTTTTTACTTGGCAATCAAGCTTTTGTTCACAGTCTCAAAACCTTTCAAAATCTGCAACTCAGAAGTGATATTCAGATATATCTTACTTGTACCGGACTTCCACCATCCCCGGCTCGCTATTGCGTTCTGTTATATCTTACTGTCTTCGTCAGCGTTTTTCACATTCCTTATTATATGCAACAACTGCAAAATCCGTCAAGGGGTTTTACCTTTTTTAATAGGATTTATTTTCGTCTGCGAAGCAATGATATGATAAAAGCCAGGATCAGAACAACTAACAGCACTTCCTCTGCGGCAATGATTCTTCTGACCTTCAATGGTTTTTCATAATATTTCTTCTGATATAGCTTCCATGCTTTCTGAATCTTGCTCTCGATCTGCTTTATAAAATGTTTTCCACCAGAGCTCTTATTATTCTCAGAGTTATCCACATTAGCACTCTTAGAATCCCCGGACTTTTCCTCATCCGACAGTTTCTTAAGATATGACTTTGTAAATACTGCCGTTGCACTTCCTACTTCGTGTCCGTCATAGGTATACTTAATCGTACCTTCTCCACTCTTCTGATCCACATCTGTGACTTCATGCTTCACATCCGAGAATTCCACGCCGTTTGGCAACAGCACATATCCGTCATCCTGTACATGATATTCATTACCGGACAGGTTCTCTTTTTCCAATGTCTGTGCTTCCTTAGATTCACCCGCACTTATGAATTCTTTGACGCCTTCCGGCTTCTTCTGCTCTGCAACATTCACCTTCTGGAAGTTGTTAAATGCATACTCGAACAGTTCTCTTGTATCTGTATAAATGTGTACCCCATGTGTTCTTAATACTACACATACCAGTTTCATATTGCCATTATCAGCCATCGTGATCAATGTGGATAATGCATTGGATGTATATCCGGTCTTTCCTGCTACGGCATATTCATAATAATTCTTATTCACATCGATCAGCATCTTATGATGCTGGGCAAATACATGCTCTTCCGTCGTCGCGGTTGCCGGAATCGTATAACTCTGGTTCTGGCAGATCTTTGTAAATTCCGGGTATCTCCACACTTCACGTCCGATCAGCGCCATATCTCTTGCACAGGTATAATGATTGTCATCATGCAATCCATTGGCATTCACAAAATTAGAATTATTGCCTCCAAGCTTTTTACATTCCTCATTCATCTGTTCGATGAACCAGTTGTAATCATGTCCGGCATTCATTCCGACATTTTCTGCTACAGCATATGCTGCTTCATTTGCCGATGCCAGAAGTGTTGCATACAGTGCCTGCTCCAGTGAAATGACATTTCCCTCTTTTAATCCGACAGACGAATCTCCCGGCTGCATAAAAGAAATACAGTCGTTACTGAAGGTTACATTATCCGTCAGCTTTCCATATTTAAAAGCAACCAGTGATGTCAGCACTTTTGTGATACTTGCCGGATATTCATGTTCGTCGATATTCTTTGCATACAGGATACTTCCCGTTCCTGCATCCATCACGATTGCTGCTTCTCCATAAGTTCCAGGTCCCTGCGGCCAGTTCTCCCAGCCATTCGACTGGACTTCCATATTGTATACGTTCTGTTCTTCCTGCTGCGCCTGCTGTTCCGGTGTCAGTGCCTGCTGCGTTGCTGCGTCAGTTGCCGCCGCAGTATTATCTGTCGTTGGTTCCGCATAGGTAACCGTCTGCGACATTCCCGCCGACACACCTACGATCACTGCCATAAGCATGGCAGATATGCGTTTTTTTCCCCACATGTGTATTATCCTCCATTTTCTGCTCTATATTATAATCCTTCTTGTCTATTATCTCAAGTCTGTAATCAATACCTCCTGATATACCTAAGCGTTACTGTATCATACGGAATTTTCAGTTCAGAAAATTCCGTATGATACAGTAACACCTGCGCAACAAAAAATACCGGCAATTTTACAATCACCGGTATTTTTTACATTTCACATAATAAATAATAAGATTGCCTGTCCAGTTTTACTGATCCAGCTTTTCAATCTCTTTAATTGTCGCTTCATACACTTCCGTAACTTTTGCCATCGCTTCCGGAATTCCTGGCTGTGTACCGGTTCTGTCTCTTAAAAGCTCTGTCAGATCACAGCTCACCTCATACAGGCGGTCGAACGAAAGGTTCTGGCATACACCCTTTAATGTATGCGCACCACGAAATGCATCTTCATAATTCTTTGCTTCAAGTGACTCTTTTAACTGTGGGTAACTCTTATCCGCAAGAAACTTCAGTGTGAATCTCTGAATTAATGCTTCGCTGCGGACTCTTTTTAATACGTCATCGTAATTACCGCCAATGGCTTCATAACATTCCTGTATTGTCATATTCTTTTTCTCCTACTCTCTAATCTTCATATGCCCCATGAAATGCCGTTCTGCCATACCATTTTCCAAATATGTATTGCAAGACTTCACACATTTTCCCGGTCATCTTATGTTCTAAAGCTCATTATAGCATACGCTAACAGATTTTTTAAATAGAATTTTTCGATCGGGAATTTATAACCTTCCAGTCCCTTCGGGCTGTCGATACCGTCCCCCCGCCTTCCTTTTCCAGTCAGGCTTTCCGGCATCTTCACTTTATCCTATTACGACAAACACTTCCTACACCGGCATTATCCACACAGGTTCAAGGGTCTAAGTTACGATCTTACTCTCAGCTTCTTTCATAAACTCCCCTGGTTTTTATTAAACTGTTCTTAGTATAACGCAAGCATTTTAAAAATTACAAGATTCGTTGCATTCTACAACTTATTCACATCACCGTTCAGCGTATCCGTAATTGTCTGGATACTTACAGGCTTCGGTATATACCCGTTCATTCCCGCATCGCGGCAGTTCTTCCGGTCACTGGCAAATGTATTGGCCGTCATCGCAAAGATCGGTATTACTTTTGCATCCTTTCTTTCAAGCTCTCTTATTTTTTTCGTTGCCGTCAATCCGTCCATCACCGGCATCATGACATCCATCAAAATAACGTCAAAATATCCTTCCTCCGATATCTTAAATATCTCGACCGCAATCTCCCCGTTCTGCGCTTTTGTTACTTCCATGCCTGCCTTTTCAAGAAGAAATTCCGCAATCTCCATATTCAGATCATTGTCCTCTACCAGAAGGACTTTCTTGCCGGCCAGTTCTGTTCCTGTGACCTCTTCTTTCCGTTCTTCTTCCTCATATGATATATGAAGATCAAACGGTATCGTAATCGTAAATGTTGTCCCAACATTTACCACACTTTTTACTTCGATCTTACCATTCATCATCTCTGTCAGCTGTTTTGCAATGGCAAGTCCAAGCCCGGTTCCCATATATGCCGTTCTCGCACTTTGTTCTTCCTGCGCAAATGGTTCAAACGCATGCTTGATGAATTCTTCGCTCATACCGCGTCCCGTATCCGTACACCGAAAGCAATAAACGGCCTGCCTTTCTTCACCTTTCAGTTCCTCGCAGGACAGCCGTATCTCTCCGCCTTCCCGGTTGTACTTCACCGCATTTCCTGCAATATTCTGCAAGATCTGTTTTAAATGCACCGGACTTCCGATTACATGCCGATGGACTACGGTACTGTGATTAAAGTTCACTGTCAGCCCCTTCATCTGCGCACTCATTTTTGTAATACTGTTCGTCTCTTCCAGTACTTTAAGAATGTCAAACGGCTCATGCTCAAGCTCGATCGCACCGGATTCCAGCTTGTTCATATCCAGGACACTGTTCACAATCTCCATAAGGAATCCCGTTGCCTCTCTTACTTTTTCCCGGCATTCTTTTTGCTTGTCTTTATCATCTGCATAATGCTCTGCAATCTCGATCATACCCTGAATCCCGTTGATCGGTGTCCGGATATCATGACTCATTCTCCGCAGAAAATCAGTCTTTGCGATATTCGCTCTCCTTGCTTCGTCTGCAGTCTCAAGAAGTTTCTGCCTGTACTCAATCTCCAGCTGTTTCTGCTTATCGATCTTGCGCACAACATATAATACATTCGTGACTACACCGTTCTTATCCCTCTTCTTTACAATGAACCGCCCCAGATGCCACGATCCGTTCGCAGCCCTGTATTCTGCCGCAATGCTTTCCGTATCCTTAAGGCGCAGTGCCAGTGTAGACGTATCCAGGAATTCCCTCATAAGTTCCTGATGTTCCTCATCCACGATCGTTTCTCTTACATTTTTAAATACATCTGCGATTGTCCCTCTTTTTCCCGTCAGCCGGTGCATCTCCTGTCCGGAAGACACCTCATCGTACGTTCCCCGCACCAGATCCATACGGTAGATGAGCCAGTAGATCTTACTGATCGAGCCTATGATTTCACTGTTTAATGTGGCTTCTGCCAGTGCATTTTCAAGCTTTACTTTCTGCTGTTCCTGTTCTTCCATCATAAGCAGATTCTCTTTTAAACCGCCGATATGACCACCAACTGCTTTTAAAAGCCGCAATGAAAGTGCCGTCTTACTCTGCTCCGGATTGTCGAATCCAATATAGCCATTTAACTTCTTATTCGAAAGGATCGGGATCACAATCAGTGAATGAATATCCTGTCCGTCAAATAATTCAAACTCTTCCGGTGTCTGCCTGCGCTCTTCTTCCCAGTCCGCAGATACGATTGCTTCTCCTGCCCGCAGCCTCGGTGCCCAGTTTGGCATATCTTCGATCCGCACATTCTGCATCCTGTCTATTGTCGGTTCAACTTTCTCAGCACACCACTCATGCGTCATCTTCATAACGCTTCTGTCTTCCTCTGTCCGTGTAAACATGTAGGATCTGTCTGACAACGAATACTTTCCAAGGAAAGCCAGAAGCTTTGGCATCGCTTCATTTAACTCCTCCTTACTGGAAATGTTATCCAGTATTGAGATGTTGTCTAATACATCATCAACCGCATCCTGAACAATCTGCATTTGTCTATATTCTTCTGTCTGTTGTTGTCTTTTTCTTCGTATTGATAATCTCATGTGCACCTCCAAGAACTGGAATTACGCTCCTCTGATATCCATGCAAAAACCTTTATATCATACAGAAAACCTGCCACCGGCAATTTTTCTTCCGAACGCATACCGATAAAAAAAGCAGGCCATGCTATAGACATACCTCCTACATCCACCGCCACCGGCGGTTTCCTTCGGATACTTGACGACTATAACATTTCCTGCTATTTATTATTGCAACTGGCTACCATTTTACAGGTCCTATAGCTTTGCGTCACAACCTTTCGGATGCTTTGCCGTAAATATATTCCTTTTCCTGCCTTTTATTATAACGTTATCTTAAAATTCATGTCAAGAACGAGCGTTAATAAAGTCAGCATAAAGTCAGTTAACTCAAATTGGCAAAATCCACATCCATTACCCCATCATACGGAATTTTCAATTCAGAAAATTCCTACCAGTGAGCAATAATCATTTATCTTCCTGGTTTTGCATCCAGTTCGCTGGTTGCATCATATAAGGAATCAGTCAGAGCCACCGGACTCATCAGTACCCTTCCGGTTCCTCTGTATACATTAACCAGGCCTTCCCCGCTGACCGCTGAACCAACCAGCGTCTTCGTTGTTCTCTCTACCGTAAATTCAAGATTCGAAGACCAGCATACAGCCATACTTCCATCAATCTTTAACTCATCATTTTCAAGTTCGATCTCGATCAATTCTTCTTCCGGCACATTACTTTCCAGCGCCACGATACCATTACCACGGAGACTTAAGTTGAACAATCCTTCTACACCTAATACCGCAGACGATACGTTCTTTCTGGCTACGACTTTACTTTTTACGTTCCCGTCACATGCAAGGAACATGCCATCTTCGATCGTCATTCCTTCTGCTCCCCACTTAGATACATCTTCCAGAATAATATACTTATATGTAGGCTCCAGCACCAGTATTCCGGCTCCAACGTATTCCGGCTTTACTGCCGCTTCCTTTGTCACTGCACCTTTGATTGCTTTGCCGAACAGATCGCCGATACCTTTTACTCCTGTCGTAGCTCTTACATCTCCGCCCATCCACTGCATTGCACCTGCCTGGATCACTGCAGAATGCTCTTTATTGATATCGATTACTACCTGTCTTCTTCTTACATTCATCTTACTCATGAAGAATTCATCCGTTGCATTAAACGGCGATACGCTGGCATCTTTTTCGTACTCAAGTACGTGGAAATTATCCTTTGTACTGATATATTTTCTGTTTTCATTCTGCATATTCACGATTCTTATTGTGGTTTCCTCCTTGTTATTTACTTTTGAAATTCTACAATAACCTTGCGGCCATCTGCTACATTTTCAAACATCCCTTTTATGACCTTCTTTGCATTTTCATCTGCATTTTCAAGAAATCCGTATTCATCGGATTCGGCTCTTTTTTTTGCTTTTTTCTCAGCCTCTCCGACAATCTCCAGCATCTGTTCCTTATCAATACTCATAATTGCAAAATTCGTATCATAGATCTTCAGGTCACTGGATTTGATCTTGATGGAATCCTCATTGATCGTACAATGTGGAATCGTAATTTTTATCTGATCATCGGTCTCTTTTATCTGGGCTTCTTTCACATCAAGCCCTGCGGTCACAGTTGTCTTATACTGTACCAGGATTTTATTCTTGTTGATCAGCGGAATATTTCCCTTCGTGCTTTTGAATACATCCGAGATGATCATCTTCTGTGTTGTCAGCTCCGCCGCATCTTCAAGCGTCGTCTCCAGCGGGATACTTTCCTCTTTTGGAGTTGTAATATACTTATACGCTGATATGGAACCAATGCTGATAACCAATGCAAGAATAACCGCAAGTATTACTTTTAGCTTTGTCTTCACAGACATCCCCCTTTTCTTTTGTAGTTCGTTTTATTATCATCTTACTGTTAAGTACTCTTTTATATCCGTTTTTCCTTACCTTCTATGTGGCTTTTCCTGATTAATAATTCCTGCTTAACAATGATACGATACCTACAATAATCAGAATCGGGAACGCCAGATGGATCAGTCCGCCAACTACCATTCCTACTAAGATCAGAGGGAAGAATATCACCGTCAGAAGTAACTTCGATAATCCCCACGTGGCTTTTAATCCAAACACAAGCAGTTTAGCAAATATTCCAAACATACAGATCATAAATAATAACGTTAACATAATCTTCGTCTCCTATTCTCTACACTTATACTGTTATTCTTTCTGTATAGTCTGAATCTACTATACTTAGTTTCAAGCTATAAATATACAACAAATTTATTGAAATTATATATATCTTTTTAACTATCTTTTTATATCTTCTTAAATGTCCGCAAAGCCTTATTTTATCGGCTCTACGGGCATTTTGCTTTTGTGGTAAACCTCACATATCTAGGTCTATCTTCTTATATTTTCGCTATCAAGCGTGGTTAAAATCGTGGTAAATACTTCTATGCGATTAAACGCTGAACCTCTGATTTTGCAGTATCTATGGACGCATGAGCATACCAGTTCATTGTGATACTGATATTTGAATGTCCCATGATATACTGTAAATCTTTCGGGTTCATGTTCTTGCTTGCCAATCTTGTGCAGAATGTATGGCGTAGCGTATGCGGTGTGATATGTGGCAAAGGGTTATCCTTATGGTGCTTGTTGTATTTCTTTACCATACGGACAAAAAGCATATTGTAATCAATCGCAACTTTGGGCTTGCCTTTCTGATTGACAAATAGGAAGTTGCCCCGTCCATCTATCACAAATGGTTCTGCCTTTGGGCGTTTCTTCATAACCCGTTGAAATGCTTGTATCGTTTCCTTGCTTAATGGCACTTGCCTTGTTCCGCTTTTTGTCTTAGGCGTTTCAATATAATAACCTTGTTCCTTGCTCTTTAGTAACTGGTGGTCGATAACTACAACCTCATGGATAAAATCAACGTCCATGATTGTCAGTCCGCACAGTTCCGAGATACGAAGTCCTGTCTTTAACAGTATCAGCACATCATCATAATACTTGTGATACACATTGTCCGTCTTGATGAATGAGAGTAGGGCTTGTTCCTGTTCCTCTGTCAATGCGACTTTCTCTTTGGTATCATTTTCTAGGACTTCACTCAACTTGA
>ERZ826242.659-NODE-659-length-47157-cov-12.089274_pt1 | contig 47157 bp, 48 predicted proteins | sample MGYA00519871_ERZ826242 | MGnify/ENA primary metagenome ERZ826242 (study PRJEB31778, sample SAMEA3449226) | human gut metagenome | biome: human gut; feature: human-associated habitat; material: faeces | place: United Kingdom | collected 2010/2012 ... | reverse complement strand
GCAAGTGCCGCAAGCCGAAAGAAGCCTATTTTGCGCCGGATAAGGCCGCTATCTTCGGGCGCGACCGCCACCCGGCAGAGTGCGACTGCCAGAGAACCGCCCGCGAGGAACGGGAAGCCGCCGAAAAGCGGCGCAGACACCTTGACACCGTGGAAGAACTGAAACGCCGGGGCTTTACCGACCCCACCATGCGGGACTGGACTTTCGAGAACGACAACGGCAGGAACCCGCAGACCGGGCTTGCCCGCCGGTATGTGGAGCATTGGGAAGATATGCGGACAGACAATATCGGCTGCCTGTTCTGGGGCGGCGTAGGCACCGGCAAAAGCTACCTTGCAGGCTGTATCGCAAACGCCCTCATGGAGAAAGAAATCCCCGTCCGCATGACGAACTTTGCTCTTATCCTCAATGACCTTGCCGCCAGCTTTGAGGGGCGCAACGAGTACATTTCCCGCCTTTGTCGTTATCCGCTGCTGATCCTTGACGACTTCGGCATGGAACGCGGGACGGAATACGGGCTGGAACAGGTGTTCAATGTGATTGACAGCCGTTACCGCAGCGGCAAGCCGCTGATCGTCACGACCAACCTTACGCTGGACGACCTGCACAACCCGGAGGACACCGCCCATTCCCGGATTTATGACCGCCTGCTTTCCATGTGCGTCCCGGTACGCTTTACCGGCGACAACTTCCGGCAGGAAACCGCCAAGCGGAAAATGGAGAGCATGAAGAAACTGATTACCGACTGAAAGGAGTATTGCCTATGGCAGATAACAAGCAGCACGACACCCGCACCACCCGCCGCCCCGACTGCGTGACGGAAATCCGCATGGGCAATTCCGTCCTTGTCGTGTCCGGCTATTTCAAGAAAGACACCACAACCACAGCCGCCGACAAAATGGCGCGGGTACTGGAAGCGGAAGCCGCTGCTACACAGGAGCCGACTTATCCGGCGTGAACCGGGGCATGGAAAAGCGGCCATGCCAGGGAGCATGACCGCTGGAACGAAAATCGGAAGTGCTTTAGCAATTCTTAATCTCATTCTCTATAAAATAATTTGCAATTTCAAAGGCTTTTATTCTTCTCTTTGCCAATGTGATTTGTGATTTATAACGCTCGGAATTATCCTTTGATTCAAATGTTTTTACTGTTTCTCTTAGCTTGTGCAGAGTTGAATCAATTTGTCTTTTGGCCGCGGTTAATTCATCTATTGTATACTTCATGTTTTCTCCTTTAACTTCTGATTTTTTTGTTAAATCAGAGTATACCACGGAGTTATGAACTTTTCTACTGCAAATATGGGACGACAACCCATACCATAAAAATCGGAAAATTGAAAAGCTGTAAAGAAGCAAATTTAACGCTTTTGCCGCTGTACAGCCCCCGCCGTTCCGTGGTACAATGAAACCACGGAATAGTGGGGCTGGCTGTCGGAAACGGAGGATTTTATGTTAAGACAAGCCACCCAAAACCTCATTACCGCCCTTTATCCGAGATTGTCCCACGAGGATGAATTGCAAGGCGAGAGTAATTCCATATCGAACCAAAAAAGGATACTCGAAACCTACGCAAAACAGAACGGCTTTACCAATCTGCGCTGGTACACCGACGACGGTTTTTCCGGCGCGAACTTCCAGCGGCCCGGATTTCAAGCCATGCTTGCGGACATTGAAGCCGGGAAAGTGGGTACGGTCATCGTCAAGGACATGAGCCGGTTAGGGCGAAACTACTTGCAGGTAGGGTTTTACACGGAAATGCTGTTCCCTCAAAAGGGTGTGCGTTTTATCGCTGTCAACGATAATGTGGACAGTGCCAGCGAGGGCATGGACAACGATTTTACCCCGCTGCGAAATCTGTTCAATGAATGGCTGGTGAGAGATACGAGCAAGAAAATCAAGGCAGTGAAAAAGTCAAAAGGCATGAGCGGCAAGCCTGTTACCAGCAAGCCGGTTTACGGCTATGTGATGGACGAGGACGAGAATTTTATTATAGACGAGGAAGCCGCCCCGGTGGTGCAGCAGATTTACCAGCTTTGCCTTGCCGGGAACGGCCCGACCAAGATTGCCCGTATGCTGACGGAGCAGCAAATCCCCACGCCGGGGACGCTGGAATATCAGCGGACAGGCAGCACCCGCCGTTATCACCCAGGCTATGAGTGCAAATGGGCGACCAACACCGTCGTTCATATCCTCGAAAACCGAGAGTACACCGGATGTCTGGTGAACTTCAAAACGGAAAAGCCTTCTTATAAGGTCAAGCACAGCATAGAGAACCCCGTCGAGAAGCAGGCCATTTTCGAGAACCACCATGAGCCGATCATCGACAAGGAAACATGGGAACGGGTGCAGGAGTTACGCAAACAGCGCAAACGCCCGAACCGCTACGATGAAGTGGGGCTGTTCTCCGGGATTTTGTTCTGCGCCGACTGCGGCCATGTGCTGTATCAGCAGCGGTATCAGAACAAAGACCGCAAACAGGACTGCTACATCTGCGGCAGCTACAAGAAGCGCACCCGCAACTGTACGGCGCACTTTATCCGCACCGATCTGTTGACCGCTGGTGTCCTGGCAAATCTCCGGCAAGTGACCGAATACGCAGCCAAGCATGAGAGCCGGTTTGTGAAACTACTTGTCCAGCAGAACGAGATCGGCGGCAAGCGAAAGACCGCCGCAGCCATCAAGCAGCTTGAACAGGCGCAGGAACGCATTTCTGAAATCAGCCGCATTATCAAGCGGCTGTATGAGGACAATGTAAACGGCAAAATCAGCGATGAGCGTTTCATGGAACTGTCGGCTGACTACGAAGCCGAGCAAGCGGAGCTGAAAAAGAGAGCCGCCGCCCTGCAAGCCGAACTGGACAAGTCACAGGCAGCTACCGTCAACGCCGAGAAATTTATGGGCATTGTCCGCAAGCACCTTGCCTTTGAAGAACTGACCCCCACTCTCTTGCGGGAAATGATCGAGAAAATTGTGGTGCATGAGTGCAGCTATGATGAGAACGGCACCCGCAGGCAGGACATTGAGATTTATTACAGCTTTGTCGGCAAGATTGACTTGCCCGAATAACCGCCCGACCTATCCGACACAATGGCCAAGTGTCGGATAGGAACGGCAAAATTTTTTGCACTTCTATTGCTTCTTTATCACACATAAGCAAATATACCATCTATTTCATCTCCCAATTCCACTTTGCTTTTCCTGCACCCGCACACGGCAGTTACTCACTTTTCTTCAATGTTATCATGAACTCCCGGACCATCTCTTGATCCAGCTCGCCGATCTCATCACGCGCATTGCCTTTGCGGGTAATATATGTATCGTCACCGGTTTCCAGATACCCGTATAACTGCATATATGGGTCATAGCCGGCGTCTTTCAAAGCCTTGACAATTCGATCCATACGGGCTCTAAATTCCTGATTATCCAAGGGTACCGCCTCCGTTATATCATTCTTCATCTTCTTTTCTTCGTTCATCATATCTTTCATTTATTCTCGTGTGGCCGGACAGACCCGATGCTTGCCACGGTCGGGACAGTCTGTCACATCCTCTTCATCCGATGCAAATCAATATTTGCACGCATCACAAACATAAATCATTTCTTATTCCTCCGTTACCTCCGCATAATTGTACTCCAGCAGATCCTCTACCTGACAGCCCAGTACCTTGGATAAGGCAGTCAGCGTGCCGCCGGTGGCTCTGTTGATGTCCATTGCACGGTTATCATACTCCTGAAGGGTCCTGAGATTTACCCCCGACTTTTCTGCCAGTTCCTTCTGTGAATAGCCGCACGCCTTCCGCAGCATCCGCAGCTTTGTTGGCAGCTTTTTTCTGCGGGCAATCCCGTTGACGGTATCCACAAACTTGAGTTCGGACGCCTCGTGAAGGGTTGGATACATTTTCCGGATTTCCGTCATCGATACAATCTGGGACATCTCTCGGAACGAAACCCCTGTATACCACTGATAGAATGCCACGATCCATCCGCACCAGTATTCCGGAGAACGGTCATACTCGGCTTCTGCATCCGGCAGCTCCATATCAGCTCCGCTCTTTCGCACGACCTCCATAGCAAGCTCCACACCGGACATGCCGGAGACAACTTTCGGTACGCCCTTCGCAAACTGTCCGGCCAGATCACTGACCAGGAACATATCGAAAAACTCATTGATCTCAAAATGGCAGGTATTGACCGCATAATCCATCATTTCGCCAAGGTTATTCATAGCGTCAGACAAATATTGTTCATCGTAAGCGTGGGTCATCTGGGGTCAGCTCCTCTCTTAAGATATCTCTCATATACAGGCCATTCAGGTCGTCCTTTTCAAGTTCTGCTCTATAGGCCGCTCTCGCCTCATCATCGCGAGCCTTGCGCTTGGCATAATATTCGGTATTATCTACACCCACATAGGAGATAAACTGGATCGCATCAAAGGCCGCCGGACTTTTCAGCACGATCTGCTCACCCAGTTTTCCAAGACGCATGGCGTAAGACAGCTGGTTCAGCGATATTTCATTTCCGATAAAGGCTCTGGCAAATGAAAAGTACGAATCATCTGCACGGTAGCCGATGATCACATCATACTCGGACAGATCCAGCAAATAGTTCTTTTTCAGCCAGTCAATGCTGCGCTGCTGTATGGGGGAGGAGACTCGGATTTTCCTGTAAGTGACAAGAAGCGCCAGCCAGTGCAGGATGGTATACTCCGATAGGTGCAGCACTTTCAGCTTGCTCAGATCCATCTCATACTGGTTGCAGTATCCGTCTATATTCTCGCTGCACGCCCATTCCTTTGCCAGTTCCAAATGCTCCGTGCAGTAAAATCCGCGTCCATAGTCGTTATATGTTTTCCCTTTTCCATATACAGGCTTTTTTATGATCTCAGGGGATCCGTGGTATAAAATCGTCTTCATCGCCATGCTCCTTTCTACGGATATAATTCGTCTTCAGCTATATTATACGCATTATATCCGTAGAAATCAAGTATTAGAAAACATTTTCTCAATATCTGCTGTCATTCTTCTGAAAATTAAAGGAAAAGCGGTCTTGAAATGTATTTCAAAACCGCCGTTGAAAATGTAAATTGAACCCACAGAGCCAAGGAAGTTCCTTTAGGTTCTGCTTGTCTGTTTTTTGGGGAATTGTATACAGCAATGAGCGTAATGCCGCAGGTAAGCTGACGCCGGTAGCACGGGAAATTGATTTTATCGCCAACTCCGGAGGAAAAAAGACCTACATTCAATCTGCATATACGCTTGAAACGGAAGAAAAAATGACTACCGAGAATAAACCTTTTTCCCTAACCGGAGATTCCTTTCCTAAAATTATTGTACGCCATGATATTCGTAAACGTTGGTACGATGACAGTGGGTTCTCAATATCGGCGTGATTGATTTTCTGCTGGACAGCTCTATTGTTTAAGCTGTTCTACGACTGAATGCCGCCACCCTCTTTACATCTTCGAAGCGACACCGAATGCGGTTATACAAAATAAAGTCCTTAGAAAAATTTTGTAAACGACTGCTTACAAATCAAAAATCCGGAGTCCTCTCTGATTTCCATAGAGGTCTCCGGATTTTCTTTATCTGCCGCCGTTTTGCCTCAAGGCCGGGGGAACCATACTCTTGATTGCCTCATCATACTGGCCCGCCTGAGTATATCCATCAGCCACTTTGCTTGTATGAGCCTTTCCGCTGATCCCTTTCGCCACAGTAACACCGCCCTCTCCGGCAAAATCCTGGGCACCTTTTCCGAATGGGGTCATGATAATCTCATTTGTCTTTCGGATAATATCATAGATCCCTTCGTTTACCTGGCCGCGGGTCTGGGTTTTTGACGCCCGGTTCAGTGCGTCAAACCACTCGTAAGCGTCATATCCGCCCTTTACTACCGTTTCCGCATTATCAAATTTATCCGTCACTTTATTCGCTTTATCAACCCAATCCCCTACCCGGTCGTCCGGCACATATTCCGCAGCGTCCTTTACCTTGCGGAAATTATCAATGGCCTTGGTCATCATATCCCAAAAGTCCTTTATCGCCTTTTCCCGGCGCTGCTGGTCAAGGCTCTTTTCGCCCGGCTTTAGCTGCAGCAGCGTCCGGTAATATTTGATGTTGTAAACCGCTTCGGCAATATCCTCTCCTGTGGCATTGGCATTATTATACACGTCGATACCGGCATAAAAGGCTGTCTCCAAAGGCTTCCAGCTGTCCTCCGTAAAGGAACGGGAGTAAGGATAATAATTTACGCCGATGTCCCTGAGCAGGGCCGCCAGTTCCTTTTTATCTTCTTTTTCGTATTCCCAACCGGGCGGCAGGGGCGGCTCTTCCCCGAAGGCTTCTACATATTCGTCATAGGTATAAGTGGGATTTAAACTCCCGTTTACTGTCTGCAAGTCGTCCTCATTGCTATAGGCAATACAATGTGCCGCAGCACCCTGGGGAACCGTTACTACAGTCTCATAAGTCCGAACTTCTCCGGAATATTCTATTCCATTGGGCCATATCGCGCCATATGCTTCCTCCACACGAGCTTTTTCCTCCAAAAAAACATTCGATCCGTCCGCCTCAATAACGGGATATCCAATTTTATTGAGACTTTGAGCCGAAAGAGCGGTATCTTTCATTTCTTCAGGCGGCACCGTCTTCCCTCTATACCAGAATACAGGCGGAAACTGCTCCGGATCATGCATGCCGGGATGCGCATAGGGTCCGCTCCCATACGCACCTCTTGCCTCCAAAAGTTCATCCGGGACTACCTTTTTTTCAATAGATTGACGGATGGTATCTACAAGGCCGTCTCCCTCCATATTTTCACTGGGAAACAACCACCCAATATTAAAAGCAAAAAACCAGCCGTTACCCAAATTATATGCGTAATTGCAGACCCTGTAATCTCTCCATTGCTGATTCTCCCGCATCAAATTTGTCGAATTTGGATTCTGAATATACAAAAAACAGTATTGCGTCAGTTCACCTTCTTCTGCGGCATAGACCCGTAAGGAATTCGGAACAACAGATGCCATGAGCACGGCAGCCAAAACAACAGAAAACCATCTTAATTTCCATTTTCTCATGCTTCGTCCTCCTCCGGCGCTTCGGTCATGGTAGAAACCAGCTCATATAAAAATTCCTGTTCCTGTTCGCTGACCGGTTCCTCTCCTTCCCGATATCCAACAAAGGTATAAACCTGCCCGTCAATAATGGTATGGTACACGCTGTAGTCAGTTTCCAGCGCCTCATCGTGATAGGCTAAAAGCAGATAAGGATATTTCCCCGCCACTGCCGCCTGACAGCCCGCAATCTGATAGCTTCCCTCCGACAAGGATCCTATATACAGCTCTAAAGCAGCCTCGTCCATGTCTGTCAGAGAAATATCATGCGGAAATGGGTCAGAGGACACCACTACCTGATAATCCCCCATATACAGGTAAATGGTTTCGCTACCCTCCACTTCCGCTTCTCCATAATAGGTGCAGTTTGTAGGCAGAGCGAATTCCATTTTCCCGATTTGGCACATCTCCGGCATTTCTTCCGGCCGTTCCACTTCAACCGACCGGTTACTGCTACAGCCAGACAATAAAAAGCAAAAAGCCGCCAATAGCAATATGCTTATGTATCGTTTCATATAGCCCCTCCTGAATTGAGTTTTCTACTTCTCGAAAAGCTGTTACTAAATGACCATCATAGACAAGTTTAAATACTAGCTAAATATATGTATAAAAATTTTATCATAACCAGCAAAATTTATCAATCGTCAAACTCGTAAAGTTTAATCTTGATAATCATTCTATTCGGCTGCCGGGCTACGAATTTGAGAAATCAGGAACTTCTAAAAATAAAAGATTGTTCAGATTGCGATCCCCCAAAAAGTAGGCTTTCAATATTTGATCTTGCCTGTGAAATTCGAATATAAAACGAAAAAGAGCTGCAAGAAAACAGGAAGCAATCTCGCTACATTTGCGGATCACTTCCTGTTTTCTTGCAGATAAAATGAGGGAGGTGCCCCATCAAAAAAATTTGATGATGGAGCAGTATCTGTCTTAACCTTTTTTGTGCAATTACAACACCTATATACTTTTGTTGTCTACGTTCTGGGCGATACAGTTACAAACCGCTTCGGCTGCCTCAAAAGAAGTCATACCATGACCGCAAACTTTCTCATACATAGCTCTCGCAATCTTTTTGGGATTATCACTTCCGCACTCCCTGCAGCTCTCGGCTAATTTCTGTGTCGTATCGTCTGAGCCACGATTCAGAAGCCATGTTTCGCAGCGTCTGGCAAATCCCGCTATCTCCGGATAGGTCTCTACCGTTGCTTCAAAGTCCAGCAAGCACTCCACCAGAATATGCTGCAGTCCAGTCTTTTCCAACGCCGCCTGGATTTTTTCAGGCGCGATCTGACTGCTTGAAATAGACGAAGCTGATATGGAATAATTAAATATCTGATTCCGCATTTTCATCATCCTCTTTCTTTGCAAGTTTTCTCAATATTCTTTGCCCGGCACCACAAATTCCCCACCGATTGGTGATAAGATTGATATATGGTTTGCGACGAATGACCCTTGCCTCTTTTTTAAAGTTGTTTTTTTCAGGTTGTCCATCGGAATCAAACTCGATTTCCCGCATTTGAACTGTCTTTTCCGTAACAGCAACAACCTGGTAGGCCGCCAGATAACGTCCTGAGCCATGCGGATCCCAGACCAGTATATCATCTTTTTCATATGGGTGCAGTTCCGTATCTTCCCTCGGCGTTTCCGCCTGGTCGGAAATAATGCTTTCAATGTCCGCATAGTAAAAGGAGTGGACCATATCTGTTGTCTCTGATCTGGCATAAACCGTGGTCGGATTCGCCTTCAATATCTTATATTTCCCATATCCACGCATTTTAACAAGATATCCGGGCTTTATGTTTTCTTGACTGAACCGATACCCGCCGATCTCATCCATGCAATTCTGGAAAAATCCGAGCTTATCAACTTGAATCTCCATCATTTCCAGCGTATCCTCCTGCCACTTCTGCACCTGCTCCTCCGAGTACCTGCCTTTGTAGGTAGTATTACCATCATCCGGGGCTTTCAGTTTGTTGAGGATCTCATCGTATGCGTTAAGATTTTTCTGCAGCTTGCGTATGGATGCCGTGCATTCTTTAATACGGTTATTCAGATAGGATGGATTGCTGAGTTCGGCGCTTTCTGCGGTTTCCCTTGCAATTTCTGCCCGTTCTTTGAAATAGTCGCTTTTCCGATATTCCTGCATCCCCTTTTCAAACCGTTCCGCAATCTGCCGTCGGCGTCTCGCAAATGCCTCGGACCCGGCATGTCCCGGGATGATGGGCTGCGTGACAAACGCGATATCTTTGCTGAAATGCTCAAATTCCTTGGTCAGGGTTTTGGCTCGCTTCTGGGCATTTTCCGCATATCCTTCATAGCGCTCCGCTCTAGCCTCTGCCCGTTCTTTCTTCCGCTCCAGCTGTTCCTCATAGGTAAGGCGCTCTCCTACTCTTTCTTCCTCAGTAAAACCGAGTTCCTGGGCAACCCGTTTCGCCCAGTAAAGGTTAGGAAATTTAGCGCGGCTCACCCATGCCTTCTTTGCTCTTGACCAGAGGTATCCTCTGCGCAGGCTTCCCCTCTGGTCATCCGACAGCGCATCGTATTCCGATTTCTCGAAATACAGCTCAATCTTTCCAGTCTCCCTGTTCAGCACATAAGTCTTATTTTCCATTCTGTTCCATCCTTTCTATTATGGGAGTTTTACTCCATTTAACCGAAACACGATTTTGCTGCCATCCCCATTGTAGTCCCCGCTGACTGTCAGCCGGCTCGAATCCACCTTGACATAGGCTCCGGAAAGTGTGATTCCATTTAAAGAACTGCCTTCCGGGTAATAGAGCATTACCGACGCTCCAATGGAGTAACCCTGCAGGGAATCGGACAGAACCCCTGATTTCGTTACTCTCCCGTTGAATATCGTAGTCTGTACAGGGATCGTCACTGTTTCGCTTCCAATCTGAAAGCTTACGGCAGACTCATTTATGTCTGTCAGGGATACCGACGCCCCATCAAACCAATTCCCTGGCTGTTCCTCGGACGGCTCCGATTCTTCCGGTTCTTCCGGCGGCGTTTCCGTATTTCCCCCTTCCGGTTCCGGAGGCTCCTCCGATGGAGTTTCCGGCTGCTGTGGCTCAGAAGAAGGTTCCTCTTCTGTATGGTCCGGTACTGTTGGGGTCGTATTCCCTGTCCCGGACGGAAGTTCCGGAGAAAGATCGCCTGGTAGTTCAGGAACTGCCGGAGTGTTGGGAACACTGCCGAAAGACAGCCCGCTTTCCGGCTGATCCGTCTCTGAAAGAGCATCCGGTTCCGTTTCCTCTGGGGATTCCGAAGGGGAAGTAGTCTGTGTGCTGCTGTTCTCCTGGCTGTCGCCTATCGGATATGTGTTTCCGCTTCCCATGAACCTTGTGGTAAACATGAGGATGAGGATAACCGCCAGAGTAACTGCTGTGACCACCACAATGACCTTCTGTGTTCGTGACATCTTGCCCGTGTCATTTTGCTTTGTTTCCATGATCAACTGCTCCTTTATCTATAAAATTTTGGTGCTGACAATCTATACAAGGAGCCGGTAAATTTCAAGAAAATCCAAGTCTGTTTTTCTTGCAAAAACGAAGCCTCTTCTCTACATTGTTCCTGCACAAATTCATAAATAAAGGAGGACTTTCAATGAGCAAGGAAATTCCAAAGTATGAGTTCGGCGACGATTACCTGGTTTACTGTGCGATGTACATTCTGGATATTAAACCAGGTACTTTCGCACACCTGTTTCTGAATGAAAAGGTGCGTGGGATCCGAACGGAGGCAGAAAAGAAACGGGCAATGACATATGCGGAAAGCTGCGACTGGATTAAAAAACTGGTAGCGGCGTATTAACAGGAGGATTAAACGATGAATTACAAGCTCTATCAGATTGACCTGGAAAAGGACACCGAAAGATATGCGTTTATGGGACAGGAATTTTTAGATGAACTCGGGCTGTGCTTTCCGCCGCCGCGAGAGCTTTATTCCCTTACCTATGAGGGCAACTGTACTGACATTAACCCGGAGGAACTATTTTATCTGCTTAATGTAGATCATCCCGATGACTACCAGACCCGGAGCCTTTCGGTCGGTGATGTGATCGTCTACACCTGGGACGGGAACGAGCTTCCCCTCTTCTGTGATTCCTTTGGATTTCTTCCCATCCTTTTTTCCGACACGGAGACCTGGCCTATTTGGACAAACTTCCAAGCAGTAGAAGACAATGGCTTTATTTGGCTGCGAGACAACAGAGAGGATTTCATTTCGATCCGCATAGAAAGCCTCCTGGCTGGCGTGAAACAATACCGGAACCAGAACAATGAGTTTATCACCCTCTCTCCCGCCCAGTTTTACGCGGCGCTCTCGTGTTTTTATCTGGCGTCCGGCGGATACAGAAACAATGGAAGACCTAAAACTTTAGAGGAATGGACCAAATCCGGTATGCCGGACTTTGATTGGTACGCCCTTCCGGGCGATATCGTAGATAAAGCAATCTACAGCAATTTTCTCGGCATCCTTCCGCCGGCATATATGGAGGCTGGGTATCTACAGGTAGGAGAAGCACTGGAGCACCTGCCGGACAAAAACGGTGTTTTCAAGGCAACTTATCTCACCTTCGCCGAATCTGATGGTACATGGCGGTATTTGGGACATTGCTTCTATCGGGAAACCGAAAACCAATGGCAGCCTGCAAGCTTTCTGCAGCGACTGAATAAATTGCTCGGCTAAAAAGAAAAATCTCCGCAGACTTCCTTCCGGAAATCTGTGGAGATCTTTTTTGCTGTCCAGTTTCAAAAACCGCTCCGTTTTTCAGTGCGTACCGATTTCGGTCTCTGTTTACTCACTCAGAGGTTCGTCGGAGCAGTCCTCAAACCCCTCGCAGATCAGCAGCCTAGAAACATCTTTCGGCGTCCGGGCGTCGCTTTCCCTTATCGCCCTTATTACGGCGAGAAATTTCTGGGAATAGGCAGCCTGCAGGCCATCGTCATACGCCTTAACATACAGTACCGGTTTTCCGCCAAGCTTTTCCCATCCAATTGTAGCCTCCGAGATGCAGCCGTCATTCCGCACATAGATACCGAAGACAATCTCATCTATGATATCGGCTCTCGGTATATCCCGATAACTCATTCTGGAAAAACAGGTAAAGCCATAATAGGCGTTTTTCGGCAGCTCCAGCGAAAGGTCTGGTTTCTCCCCGGGTTCTTTCAACAGGGTTTCCGCCGACGCGATGAGATCGTCAATTTCATACCGGTTGGCTATACGCAGGTGTTCCGCCAGATGATACAGGCGCTGCAGGATATCTTCCGTTTCGTAAAGCTCTTTCCGCTTCTCCATGGATAAACTCTCAAAGACCGAAGGCTCCTGAAGCACGTCCAGTATCTGCAGGACAAGACCAAGCTCCCCGGAGATTTTTGCAAGCGGTTCCTCGCTATGAAGCAGCCGTTTCCGCAGCATATTCCGGCATTCCCTCTCCAGCTTTTTGGTGAGCACGTCATAGGTGATGGTTTCCGTCTTTGTGCCGTCGGACACCAGCATGTACCGGGAACTGGTCATATGCTCTCCCATGAACGCCATATAGATCTGCCCCGCAATGTACTGCATCCGGTCATAGGCTTCCGCGGTTTCCTCCAGGGTCTTTCCGGTCAGGAAAGGTACCTGCTCCCGCCTGCCGTTGTACTTATTTTGAATAAGCAGATCCGCTTGCAGATAAATTCCTTCATTGCCGCCCCATTGGGCGTAGCACCGGATATCCAGCATCTTGGGAAATTCCTCATACCGGCTCTCGAAGCCAAACGATAGCTTCAGATAATCCTCCGGGCACAGATTTTCTTCTTTTAAGAACATTTCTACATCCCGAAAGATGTCCCCTGTCTTCCGCTGCCCGACATATCGCACCATACCCTTTTTCTCCGGGTGGGGCTCCCAAATTTCCGTTTCAATTCTGCTCATCCTGATCGTCTCCTTCCAATTTTTCTTATACAGGTTTCTCTTCCTTTTCCGCTGCGCCTTCCAGTGCCTCATCCACTGCCGCCTCATATGCAAAGACGTAGAAATTGTAGTCGTTCCGCCTTACGATGAGGCGGATATAAAATCTGTGTTCCGAAGTCTCTACTTTCCCCGCATAATCCGTTGACTCGCTGTAACGGTAAAGTATCTGTTTCTGCGGATTTTCTCTGCAATAGGCCGCCATGTCCCGAAAACTCCGTAAAACCGGCGTGTGGGGGTCCTCGCGGAACGCATTGATGACCTGGTCGAGGGTTTCCCGGAATCTCTCTGTCTTTTTGCTGTCATCCTCCGGGAACCACGTCGTATAAAACTCATTGCCGCTTTTCCCAAAATCTCCCCGCACATAGCCAATCAGATGTTCCCGGCAGGGATCGTTCCCGTCCAGACGGAAGAGAAGTTTCAACTCCTTCGGGGTTATGTTGTTAAGCTGTTGGTTCATTTTTCCTTTCCTCTCCTTTACGCAATGTCGAACAGGGTCATTTGATACGGCTCCAGTTCCAGAACGTCTACCCGCTTTCTGCACTCCTTAATGGCGTCCGCGTACACATCAGTCCTACGGTACAGACGCAGGGTGACCAGATCGTCGCTTTCCAGCGCGCTTTTTAGTCTCGTGACATAGCCCATGGCGGCGAGGTACCCTGTTTTCTCCTTCTGCTTTGGGCTGAGCTGCTTCCCCACCCGTAACAGGGCGAGGTAATCCTCATCTTTCTCATACGCAGCCAGGGTCTCCCGGGCAGCCTGCCGGATCTCATCCGGTTTTGCCATGTACCCCGCCGGCACTTCCGGGGGCAATGCCCGGAAATAGACGTCCGGAAGGTCACATGCAAGGGCCAGACAGGCCTCCTCCATCTGTTTCTTGTAATAAATAATATGATTTCGGACCAGGGCCAGATTGGCGCCATCCGTGTAGAACGGATCGCTTCCGCCATCCTCATAAAGCTTCTGCCAATGCTGATACCGTTCCAGGCAGTCCTTCACCGTCTGCTTCAGCCGCTCCTTAGGGCCATCCCGTTTTCGTGACTGCGTGGCGCTGCTCTTTTTCAGATTTGTACTCATTGCTCATTCCTCCTTAGCTAAATTACAAAATGCAGAAGGAATGTAAACAGCGCCGCTTCTTTTTTCAAGAATTTTTCTCTGTGGCAACAGGGTCGCTGGTCCGGCGCCCTATAAAAACGCCGTCAATACGTCGCCCTCCGAAGAGGAAAGGGACCCCCAGGAAAAATCAAACCAGGTCCGCATCGTGACCTTCCCTTTGGAGTAAAACAGCTTTGCCTGCACGGTTATCTGCACCGTCCCGTTTTCTGCCAACGACTCCGCATCCGCAGCAAGCAGATTTCCGGACGCATCATACCCATAAATCAAAAGCTGCTGCTCCCCGCCGTCTGTCAGGATATTGACCTGAACCGTTTTCCCGCTGTCAATCTGAGAATAGATCCCGGACAACAGGGAAAGGGGCGCATTGACCGCACCACCGTACCGCACTTCCGGGTGCGTCTCGCAGGCGGCCGCTTCAGCCGGAAGCGCCACCTCCCGATCCTTGGGCGTGCCGGAATCTGAAAACACAATGGCGCAGTCCCCCGGGACCTGGACATAGCAGACCGCATCGATGTATTCATGCTCCGCTTTTCTCCATCCGCCGCCTGTATTTACGTATGGAACCCCCGTCTCCTCTGCAATGCTTGCCCATCCCCCATAGGAACGGAAGATGTACTTCCCGCGAAACGAAGTAAATCCCGCCTTGGAACTGCTCACAATCCCTTGTATGTTTTCGTACCGAACCGGCAGCTCTCCGTCCACAAAGCTTACTGCCTCCGCTCCGTCCGGAATCCCGTTGCGGTCAAAATCAATCTCCCACGGATGGGGATCCGCTCCGTTATCCAGGCCGTCCCCGTCCCAGTCAAGGTCCTGTTCGCTGTCCAGCAGCTGGTCGACCACATTTTTGTATTTGGGCGTCAGCTGCAGAAAGACTTCCACCTGCTGCTCTGCCGGCTCGCCAAGCAGCCCGAGCCGCTCTGGGATCCGGAATATCGTAAGGCTTCCCATCAGCACCGCCATTCCCAGAAAACCCGCGCCTATTTTCATCCACCGCTTAGGGCGGTACGTATCATAGACCGGCTCGCTCGTCACATCCTTCCGCTTGATGCGGGACCATGGTACCTCCCGCCTCATCCCTTTTCCCTGCCTTTTTGCGGGAGCAGCGCCTCCAGCTGCGCGATCTCCTCTTCCAGCGTTCGGATTTCCGCAGCGACAGCGCCGTATTTTTTGTTGGCTTCTGTTTTCCGGATATACTCCTCCCGGATCTTTTTACCGAGATATTTTTCTTTTAGCTGTCCGTCCTCATAATACTGGTAGTAGGCATTGGGCCCATGGAAATATCCGGCCGCACAGGCGGCGCAGTTGGGACGGCTGCATCGCACCAGCTTTGTGATCACCGTCCCGGTCAGCTCCGGATAGTGCTCCAGATGCTCCAGTTCTTCCTGCAGCAGCATACGGTTGCTTTTCAGACACTCGATCATGCTCCGTATATATGACATTTGAATCCCGCCTTTCTTTTTGTTGGGCATATTGTTTCAGCCGTTTTCATTTGTCAAGAAAAATGGGTCGGAAAACAGCCACGTCTATATTCCCGAGCGAAAAAAAGGCAGCATGGGGTTTCCATGCTGTCCTGCAGCTTTACAATATCGGTGTGCAGCCTTGCCGGGGCAACGACGTTTCCCTCTATGCACACCCTTTAAATACACTCTTTGATATACTCCGCATAACAGTCGGGGCATGCGCTGCCAAGCTCCGGCTTGGCTCCAAGCTGCGTCAGGATAGACCCAAACTCAAAGGCGTCCCGCCTGGCGGCGAACTCATAGTCGTTAAATTCGCAGCCGCCCATAGAACAGATATTCATGGAAACACACCATTTCCCCGTCTCCGGATTTTCATTGACCGGAAAACAGCACGCCTTAAAAAGTTCTTCGCCCTCCAGCTTTTCAAAATCTGTTTCTTTTGCCTGCAAAAGCAGCCGCTTTATTTTGTCAGTGCTTACTTCATGAGCCTTCCGATTTTTTCTTTGGAGCTCTTCCTGTTCCGACTGAAGCAGCTTGATTTTGCATTCCGCCTCGCTCAGTTCTTTTTGCAGCTCTTCGACCTCCTGAACCTGGCAAAGGCCAATCGGCCCAAACCTCTTCAACCATATGCCGTTTTTCTCTTCTCTTTTTTTCTGATTCATACTCTCAACCCTTTCTACTCATACAATAAAAATGTTCTTACACACAGTAATCCATCACATCGCACCGAAACAGGCAGTAGTCGGTACTCTGGTCGTTCATATGCCAAAGAATATCTGCTTTGGTCCGGTACCCTTCGATTTGCAGGACAATCCTCTCGGGGTCCCCGTTTTCATTCTTTGTTTTGTAGTACCAGTATCCGCTCTTCGTCTGATACACCTTTCGGTTGCGCTTTTCACCCGGTAAGCGCAGCGTCAGTTCCAGGTCTTCCTCCTCTTCATCGCCTCTTTCAGCATGAACAAGCGGAAAAACAGAGGCATATCGCTCTCTTTCCCCTTTTTCTACGAAACCGCGTTTATCCGGAAGGCGAGGGCACCTTCCGGATAAAACCGAGAAGTCACGCCGGTTTCTTTGCGACTTCCCGTAATTTCGGCATTTCGCGGCAATCTCGCATTGGCCGCAGTCCACTTCTCTGTATAACGCCGGAAAATAGGGGGTCTTACTCATCTTTCATCCTCTTTTCTTTCTGAGTTCTTTAGCCGTTGGAGCTTCATATGTGCGCCTTTAATGGGATTCCACAACTTGTTCAATCTCCTCCTGCAAAAGAGCCCCTGCAACGAGAGCCAGCCTTCTGGCATAGGGCGTGCGGAGCTGTTCAATATCCAACCCGTTGAAGCGCACCCTGTCGAGACCGTCGATATCCTTGCAGATCTCATAGAGCAGCTTTAAGTGTTCCGCCTCTTCCCGGGATATCCTGCTGTTTTTCCGGATCGCCTGATAGCCCGCTTCGTCCGGCAGGCTGTGGTAGCGGATGATAAATTGTGCCACTTCTCTTCCCCGGCGCCCGATCTGCAGTTCCGGAATGTCAATGTGCTCCTTGATGATGCGCCGGACCGACTTTGCGCCGTGAGCGTCATCCTTCTCGTCGTTCGTCCTGCCCAGATCATGGAGCAGCGCAAAGTATATCAGGATCTTTTTGTCCAGCAGATTCAACGCCGGCTCGCCGTTATAGAAGTAGATCAGTCCGAGCAGCAGCACACGCAGGATATGCTTTTTCCCGTGAAATTCAAACACGCTTTCCGACGGATACCCCAGTTCTGAAGCATACCGTCCATACCGGATCAGTTCCGGCAAGGTTGGCATCAGCATCCTGACCATCTCCTTTTGGCTCACCGGGATCAGATCCAGCGCCCGGATGTTCTCCACCGTGCGTGGCCGGACCAATATCTCATTTTCATTCTGGAACCCTTCGAAATAGGCGACCACTTTTTCCGGCGCCACTTCGCCTTCATACACTGCCTGCCCGGTGCCGCTGTGATTGGCAAACCATAGCGCGTTGATTCGGTTGGTGGACCAGGAAAACGCCTCTTCCGGCGGCACGGAAAGTGTCCCGTTTCCTCTGTATACCGTCACCTTCCCATTTTCGTTGACAGGCAGCCCTTTTACCTCCGGCGCTTGGCTGAACACATATTCCAGGACTTCTGGATTCCACTGGCCGTTGGCATAATCGATCTTCTTGTAAATGCCGCTCCAGATTTCAAAGACCCGCTCCGGCTCAATCTCTCGATACCGCTTCTGGAAATCCCAGATTTGAAGCGGCGCGGGCACTGCGATCAAGTAGTAGTTGGACCAGTCCCGCTCCTTTAAATATCGGGCTCTTTTCTGCGCCATGGTATAGGCCTTGAAAACCGGACCGCCGCCCGGAAGCAGCTTTGAGGTCAGCTCTACAACAAAATAGACCCCGCTCTCATAATCAGCATAGTAAATATTGCAGATGGTCCGCTGGAGATCCACAAGGATCTTGCCGATGTCAACGCCTGCTGCCGCGCAGGCTTTTTTTGCTTCCGCAAATGTCAGGCCGGGTTCCGCCACCTTGCAGAAATTCTCTTCGCTCAGAGGTTCCGGATTTTTCATGCTGCCACGGATCTGCTGGAGCAGTGTTAAGTTATTCATCCGCCCGCTCCTCCTTTCTGAAACACAGCTTTTTGCTACGCATTTGTATTCCTCCTTTGTTTGATTAAAATTGGCGAGCACAATATGGCAGCACGACACTTCTCTTTTCAAGAAAAAAATCATACCCGCTCCGCCGTCCAGAGGCTGCCTGTTCCTATCGGGAACCGCGGGCGGCTGCCATTTCTAAATGACTGGACTTTTTCAAACCGCCCGCTCCCCATTTTTTCATGACATTCATTTCGCTATGATAGATGACGGCTCATTTCGGAATGAAAGTCATAACAGATTTATTACAGTTCTTTTCAGATTCGTATGGCGTTCGTTTTTAAATGACGGTCGCTGTCCGTTCCTTTCGGAATGAGGGGGCCGTTTTCCAATGACAGTCATTGGGCAAAGGCAGCGCTCTCCTTTCGGAATGACGGTCATCGGACTGTCATTTCGGAAGGAAAATCAGATTTGTTATGGATTTGCCGCGGATTTATCCGCCCGCCTCTCGTTTCGGAATGAACGGGAGGACTTCTCATTTCGGAATGAAGATAGATGACTCTCATATCCGAAAGAAAATTAGATTTCTCTTAGATTTGTTTTTGATTTATCCCTCTTTTCGGAATGACGAGAGGCTCTCGTTTCGGAATGATTAGCACACTCTCCCTTCGGAATGATCGGGGCCCCTTCCGACATGACTGCCTCTCTCCTATGACTGGCCCTGCTCCCTCTTTTCGGAAGCAGGGGGGATTTTCCTCTTGTCATATCGGAGTGAGAATCATCTTTCCTGTCATTTCAAAAGGAATCTTTCAGGCAAAAAAAAGCCTCTCTTTTTACCCCAGATTTCAATCCCCCACTTTTTGCCTGATTTTTTGAAAGAAAGTCGGCCTTCCGAAACGGAAAATTCATCTCAAAAAAACTTCCGAAATCTTATCATTCCGGAAGAAAAATCATCTCTTAGGTTTTGGGAGTAGAAAGTCATTCAGGACTGTAAATCATAGGTGCAGAACGATTTTTTTCGGGTTCCAACCCGCTTTTACCCTCTGGCTGACTTCTTTAACCCCCTTGCACCCCTCTTTTTGATATAAATGTCTATCACGAATCCTAAAGGGGAAGCGTTTTTAAAATCGAAAATGCACAAGCAAAATCCACCCGGTTTGACCACAAAATTCATGCCGGAAAGATCATCCGGGCGCTCTCTTCCCTGTTCCCCATAAGGGCAAAAGTGGGGTAATCCGTCCCACTTTTTACCCCACTTATTACCCCAGTTTTTACCCCACTTATTGCCCCACTTTTACTGTCGCTGCTGTCATTGGAATCGAACTGCTCCGGCAAATCATCGGCGCATATTTCTTGAAATATTCCGCCTCCTGTCCTATTAGTCTGCCTGTAAACAGATTCAGAAATAAAGGAGGCGTTCAAATGAAATCTAACGTCATTCCCAAACAAAAACCGATTTCAAAAGAAAAGGTCAAAGAAGTTCTTGACATTATGGATGTCGCTCATGCTTTTTCAGGCGAGATCAATGAGCGTCCCCGTCAGCCCCTCATTCTTTGTCCATTTCACAACGACAAGCACCTGGGTTCCTGCCGGGTCTATCGTGATACCAACACCTTTTACTGTGAGTCCTGCCAGACAGGCGGTGATGTGCTGAAGCTGGCATCCGGGTATATGGAAATTCCTCTTTCTGATATGAATGAACTGCTGGAGGCCATTGTTTCTACCTTCGGCATCTTTCGCGAAAGCGTGGAAGTGGACTCGAACAGAAGGCCATCTATCCGCAAAAAAGACCTTCTTTCTGCTGAAGAGTACCAGCTTCTGAATGCAGGAAAAGAGTACTTTGAAATCCCGGTCGAATTTGATACCTTTGAATTTGAAGACGATTGTATCGAATACTGGCCGGTCCGGTATCAAAAAATCCATTTCCGGAACCTGGCGCTGAAGGACCCACAGGAGCACGACTGGGTCATCTGCGCGATCACACGGACCCGCTGGTTCGAATCCAAGAAATATATTGCCGAATGCTATCGGGACAACCGCATGGACCAATGCAGCTTCACGATAGAACTGGTGAGACTATGGGAAGACCTGCTGTATAAAACTGTACTGAACAAACGGACCTATCACGAAGAAATGGCAGCGAGAAAACGGGATTTAAAAGAGATGTTAGCCGAAGAAGGCATCTGGCCAATCGAGGAAAAACTACTGAAGGGAGCCTGACCCTTCAGTAGTTTTTATTTTACCTGTATTGACATTTTATAAATTTTATGATATAATAAAAATATCAATACAGGAGGATATTTTTATGAAGCGGTTCTTTAAATACATAATCTTACTGGCGCTTGCCTTTATCGGCATCTATAATCTGATCGGCTTCTTCGAACAGAGTTCCATGACACCGCTGTATTTTGCCATGGAAGCGTTCTGCCTGTTCGGAGTTCTTGCGCTTCACCGCGAGGAAAGCTTATGCCAAAAATCGTAAGCCTTGCCGTCCACTGCCGGCAGATACACCGGGAGGACCTGCTTGCTGAATATGCTGCGGACAACCCGCTTTCCGCGGAAGAGATTGGGTATACATCCCGGAAAAACGTAACCTGGAGCTGTGCATATGGGCATACGGAAACGGAAAGCCCGTATAACCGCCTGCGCAGGGGATACTGCAAAACCTGCGGCAAGGGACAAGAAGGTTCTTTTGCCCAAAACTACCCGGAGACGGCCAGACTCTGGTCAAAGAAAAATCCGATTTTACCCACTGAGATCAGCCCCGCTTATTCAAAGCCGGTTTTGTGGGAGTGCGATAAGGGACATATATGGAAACGCAGCATTGCGGCGCAGATTCATGCGGCGGCTCCCTGCCCCTTCTGCAAAAAGGAAGCAAATGCGCTGTTCACACTCCATCCGGAACTGCTGGCAGAATGGGATACAAAACGGAATGGAAACATCGCCCCCTCTTCCGTCCGCTTTATGAGCAATGTGCAATACCATTGGATTTGTCCCAGGGGGCATTCTTTTACTGCCTCTCCTGCGGAACGGATCCGGCGGCATAAAGGCTGTCCTATCTGCAGTTCTTTCGGTATGCAGTATCCGGATGCGGCTGCGGAATGGCACCCAAGCAAAAACACCTTCACCCCTTATGAAGTATCCCCCTCGTCCACAAAAACGGCCTGGTTTATCTGCCAAAACTGCGGGACTGAATATCAAAGCGTCATACAGGACCGGGCCAGGCGCAAAAGACCTTACTGCCCATATTGTCCAAGGAAGAAATAAGGCGGCAGCGAACCGTACCATTCCGGTAGATTCGCTGCCGCTTCATTTCATGATTTCTTCTGCTTCGCAGTCAAGCCATACATATTGGCCGCTCTGGAGCACGATTTTCTTATACTCCACAATAAGCCCGTCCTTGACAACCGCATAGATGTTGTCTCTGATGTGCTCGTAATTCTCCGGCACCACATAATCCTTCTCCCCATACGCCTCCAACGTCACAAATTCCGTATTGGGGTTTTTTATGACTTCCGGCACCTTGCTGCCACAACCGCTTAAGAGCAGCAGGAGAAGGAACAGGCACAGAAAACATCTCGCTCTTTTTTTTCGCATGCCGCCGCCTCCTTTTCCGGAGAGCATAGCCATGCCGCAACCGTTTGTCAAGAAAACTTCGCAGTGGACTTTCCAGCATTGACCTTATGCTGCTTCATATGTTAAACCTTTCTCTTTCGCCCACTGTTTTATAAAACTCTTTACCTTTGGCATCTGGTCTGCCGGCTTGTTGCACATCCCTCGCGCCTGTACAATTGCCTTTCCGCAGATCTCTACTGTGCAAAGGGGGACCGCTTCTTCCCCCTTCCGGCGGATAAACGCAACGACACACTTTCCGTCAGACACCATCCGGCCGTAGCTGCCGACACAGTGATGCAGTTTCCTTCCCTCCTCATACAGTTCCGTTACCTCATGAGGGACCACCACTTTGAACATATTGTTTTCCCATATGCACCACTCATTGTCTTCCGCTTTTTCCCGGAATTTTTTTGCCATCCGCTCGTCCTGTACCTGGGATGCCTTACGGGACGCCTTATCGTGCTCTCTTTTCAAGGAGTTTGGATAAACCACTGTATGGTCAGTCAAATCACATTCCAGTATTTTGAGCATCTGTAGGTAATCTGACCACAGCTGAACACTTTCATGCGGAGGGCAGCATTGGTCATCATCAACCCGTTCCAGATACTCCCGTATCTTTTTTACTGTCAATCCCGGAATCCCAGTCCGCAGGATTCTTAATAGAAAGCGCTCATGCGTCCTATCGGTAATCCAGCTTACATCCCGAAATATAGCGCCAGGATCCAGCTTAATAACCTGCATATATTTTCCAAACTGCTCAAGCCTGCAGTCACATTCCCGTAAATCCTGCACCTGTAATTTCCCCAGTATTTTAAAAACATTGTTTGAAGACTTTTTTCTGAGAAGGGTCGGGATCTCCTCCGGATTGCTAGTGTAAATGATATCCTCTATAAGGCTTCCAAATCCCATTTTAGAGAATATTTCAAGATAAGGAGTTTGCTGCATCCCATTGAAATAACCTAAATTTAAAACGCCGGTCCGACGGACGTATTCCACAAAACCGGTCCGCTTCACCGCTTTATTTTGAAGAATGATTTCTCTCTGCGCCTCTGAACATGTGAAGATATTTTTATTCTTTTCCCGTCGATACAGCAGAAATTCAAACCGGTCAATCGGGTCCCGGTTATTGCTATACCAGTGTGCCTGTCCGTCTAATGTGATATACAGGTATGCTGTCTTACCAATCGTGGTTTCTTTATATACCTCACACGCTTCTCCTATCAAAAGAGGCTCTTTGGCATAGGCATTACAATATGCTTCATCTACTCGGAGCAGCAGCGTACCATCTGTAAATTCCTGCGGGGTGAGCAAGTAATTTAAACCGGAACTCGACAAATGATAACCCGTATCATCATTGCAATGTGCGCAGCTTTTATCCTTATATGCACGGGATATAGATACCTTAGTCGAATATCTGCCGCAGTACGTACACCAGAAATGATATCGGCGAAAAACTCCATCTGTGTCAACCGCCTCCTCCCTCTGGTATATTTCGTAATGGACGGACGGCAGTTCTTCCGGATAGTTTATCAAAGCTTCATCAAAGTTAGGACACACCTCAACGGTCTTACTCTCCAATGGGATTTTCTTTTTTGCATAGTTGAACAGCGAAGTTATCCCCATAGCTTGGATATTGGTTTGCATACCTGCAAATGGGGTCCCCTCCAATATGTTGGCATCGAATTTCTGGCATTCTATGTTCCCATAACCGTAATAGCGTTTTTCCTTTACACTCCGAATCCTTGCCCAGTGGGTTTCCTCTTCATTTTGACCAATATCCAGTTGCTCAAAAAGAGCAACGTCGCTCTCCTGTACTACGATGGCTTTTATCTCTTCCCAACTTATCTGAACGCCATCTGTAACAGATTCCCGATACCTTACAACCGTATCCTTTATCACAATAAACTCGTCAATCTTTTCCAGTATGCGGATTGTTGTTTCGTTGCCGAATGTATTTTTTGCCTTTCTCAGTTCATTGTTCCCACAATGAGGGCAGCGCACTTCCCCAATTTCATTTACGGCAAAGGACTGCTCGCAGTTCAGACAAAATAGTATCCCTTGATTGGTATACTCTTCATAGATAACCTTGCCATCTGTTCGCTTCCGCTTAAATTCATCTAACACTTCCTGTGAGACCGGCGCCGACTTTGGCAGTATTTCCGTTAAGATCTTTTTCTCTTTTACCACTTTAATTCCTCCCTTATTTGTTGAAAAATTTACGGAGGAATTTATGGGATAACGGCCACCCGGTTTCAAGAAAATCATCCGGACGCAAAAAAGCAGGACAGCGCTTTGTATGATATTCTCCCTCTATGAGAGACAGTGAAATAAAACACTGTCAAGCATGGAGGAAGAATACCACCGTATCCGTCCTGCTTTTATCTCTATTCTTTTATGAATGTGAATAGGTGCTGATATCTGCTTTTTACCGCTTTGGGAAGCGCTGCACAACCCCCTTAACCTCATCCAGGATTTCCGCCAGACGCTCTCTGTCCATTCTTTGTACGGCGGTAATCTCCTTCCGCTCACCCTTGTCCACCTCACAGACAAAACAGACCCTCATCCAAAACTCATCCTCAACCTTCTCGGCTTCCATCCGCAGAAAGGGTTCCAAAAAGTCTGTCCTGAAATCCTGTATCTTGCCGTCTATCAGGCGGTTCAGTGCTTCCGCCGCTTCCTGTACCTCCCAGGTAAGCACACAGGGATCCTGAAACTCAGCGGTAAAATCCGGTTCCATATATCTCACGCTTACCGTGAGCCAGTTGGCGTCATAGTCCGTCGCTTCCCGCTTATCCGACACCCTGTCCGGAAACTGGTACCCCACAACCCGGATATCCATCGAACATCTGTCATCCTGTATCTTCATTTCGCGTCCTTTCTATTCAAACAGCGGCTTCTCCCCCATCTGAAACAGGTCTTCCACCTTCAGAAGCTTTAGGCGGACGTTCTGTTTCACCAGTTCCTGTGCTCCTTCCGTATAGCCGCCTTTTGAGAAATATACATAGTATCGGTCTTTATAACCGGGGAGCAGGTTGTCCTTCCCCATCCAGTTCTCAATATCTGCTTTGGTGGCCGCTTCATTCCGCCACTTGCATTCTCCAACAATCAGCTTTTTCTCCGCCTTATCCCCCATAACCAGGTCCAGATCTGTCTCTTCCCGCCTTACGCTGTCGTTTCCCCACCATCTGCCAAAGGACGTAGCAAGGAACGGCAGCTTCTGCTCCCTGTTCAGCCGCATCATATACTGCAGGCAGATCTGCTCAAAGGCCGGTTTCCCAATAAAGGAGGAAAGCGCTTCACCGAACACTTCCTTATCTGCCAGCAGGCCGCCGATGCCGGCGTCAATCTCCGCCTGGTTGTTAAAGACAAAACGGTACCAGAAACGATAGCAGAAATCGCTGACCTGATAAATACTTTTCCGGCTCTGGCTCTCATTTTCTCCGAAGGGCGTGATCCGCTCCAGGATTTTCATGTCCACCAGCACTTTTATATATCGGGACGCCTTGGTCTTCTCCTCCCCGGTTTTTAACACAATATCGTTCAACCGTGTGGCGCCGGCAGCCACCGAAGAAATGATGGAATTATAGACTGCCGGTTCCCGCAATTCCTGCTGGAGCAGCATAAACGGTTCACTGTACAGATAGCCGGAGCTCCGGAAGAAAAGCCGCTTAATATTCTCTTCAAAAGAAAGCTTTGGATTGACCTGGGCCAGATAATGGGGCGTCCCGCCTACACAGGCATACAGACGGATTTTATCTTCATCCGAAACCCCCCCCAGCATTTGCGCCGCATCCAGATAATCAAATCCCGTTAAACACAACTGCATGGTCCGGCGTCCGAACAACGGGCTTTTGCTTCCCAGGACACTGCGCTCCATAAATGCCACATGGCTGCCGCATAAGATCAGGAAAAGCTTGCTGTCCTTAAACTGGTGGTCGATGGCGTTTTGCAATATGGAGCGAAGGCCTTTATTTGCGTTGCAGGCATACGGGAATTCGTCAAACGCCAGGACAAACTGCTGTTCCTTCGCCTTGTCCGCAAGAAATTTGAAAGCAGAATCCCAGTCCCGGAACTCTATCCCCGAATCCCCCATCTTAAAAAATTCCAGCACCTTCTCCGTAAAATGGGAAAGGTTGAGCTTATCGTTCACTTCCTGCGCGGTAAAAAAAATAGCGGGTTTGTCCTCGATAAAACGAGAAATCAAATATGTCTTTCCTATCCTTCGCCTTCCATACAGGACAACACATTGAAAAGTTCCGCTGTCATAACCTTCCTGCAGTTCATTCAGTTCATTCTGTCTGCCAACAAACATAGGCGCCTCCTATTATTGAAAACAAAATTAGTCTATTCCTGTTTATTACTATTTTACCTCATCAGATGGTTTTAGTCAAGTCGTTCCTTTTTTCTTGACAAATCAAGCAGAACCTCCTATATTGCCTCAAATTTAAAACCAGGAGGTCTAATGACATGGTAAAAAACGGATATATCCTCAATGTATCAACCAATAACATCGCTTCTTTTCTGGATAAGGTGCGGCTGGAGCTGAAGGACGTGATACGGGAACAGGTGCTGATGCAAACCGCAAAATCCACGGAATGGCTTTATGACATGAAATTCATTGAACAACGCAAATATGACGCCTCCATTCTGGATATGGCGCTTGCTATGACGGCACAGCGGATTTCCGGCGTTGCACTCGGCGCTTTCAAGGACTCTCTTTTTGACTTCCGCTCAACCCTTATCTTCGCAAAATCCGATCCGGACCATCAATTTCAATATGTGCTTCTCAATGCTGCCAACAACTTCATCCGGTACTACTTTGAGAATCTGGAAGAGGTCGTTCCCTTTAAGTTCAACCGTTTCCTGGACGAGGAAGCACCTGGACAGGAAGAGAACGAGGCGCACGGCATATTCTGGCACGAGTTGTTTGAGCACAGCAACTGGAATCTGAGCCTGGTCGGATACGCAGCACAGTTATCCGTCCAGCCGGATGTTACAGCAATGGGGATCACTGCTGAAGAGCTAAAAAACTATTTCTCCGACCCGGAAATTCGGAGAATGGACTATGTAAAACGCACGATCATGATTCGCATGATAAAGGATCTTCTCGGCAGCACGCCGATTGAAAAAACTGACCCCTATCTGCTGATGGAATACTTTGAACGGGCTTCGCTTTATCTACAAAGCGAACAGGGGGAGGATGACTGTTTTCTACTGGATGAAAAAGTGAAGCCCGGCTTTTGTTCTATCGATACAGATGCTCTGACCTTATCGTAACGCAAAAAATCGGGAAACCTGCCAATATAAATGGGCTTCCCGATTTTTTTCATAAGACCGGTCTACAGCGCCAGGCTGCATCGGATGGCCCGGTCAATTTTCGCCAGTGTTTCCGGTTCCGTCACCTCCCCGATCTTGCCCTGCAGCAGTTCTATACCGATGGTCATCATCTGCTCGCACAACAAAGTAGAGCAGCGGGACAATCCACTGTCCGTGCCGATACGCACATGGGTAGGCAGCGCCTTTTTTGTCCTGCCTGTCATCGGTATGATAATCGTTGTGGAGGAATACCTGTTTCCCACATCGTTCTGGACGATAAGCACAGGGCGCCGGCCACGTTGAACCGACGTGCCATTCACCGGCAGCTTCGCCATATAGATTTCATTTCGCCGCGGCTTAACAATATTTTTTCCCAAAACCTTTCCGCCCCTCTTTCTCTGCGTTTTTGAGAAAATAGCCGGGCGGGACCCGCTTGTCAAGAAATTTCAAATTATCCTATTGACGAAATACCAAATATGCGGTATAATTTAATTGTAATTACGATTATACTAATTTAGATTATAATAAATTTATGGAGGCAATTTTATGAAAAAGCGAATTTACCTATTGATGCTTACTGCGCTGATCGGCCTTTCGTGCTGTGCCTGCGGCCAAGACGACACATTGCAGGCCGAGCTCTCTTCTCTTCCGGGAGTTTCTTTGCAATTGGAGAATATAGAGTCTCAACCGACCGAACAGGACGACAGCACATCTGCTGAGTCCAGCCAAGCGGCTGCTCCCACTTCTCAAGCGGAAGCAGAAACCTCCGCAGCCCCGGAGCGGCCAGCGCCTGCAGAGCCCAAAACGCCGTCTGCTTCATCCACCGGAACAGAGACAAAATCCAATCCCCCTGCTTCAACGCCAAACAGCACCACTTCTGCAGCGGAACCGGAACAGCCGACAGTTCCTCAGCCATCTTCCGAACCTGCCCCTTCGAAACAGCCGGAAACTCCCCCCGCATCAGAACCGGAAGAAACAGAGGAACCTTCTCAGCCGGAACAGCCCCAGCAGCCCAAGTCAGATTATGAATATCCGTTCAACATCGACCAGATCCGTATGGACTGTATTGCCATCGCCCAGGGGTATGGCCTCACGCTGGATACTTCTCTGAACAAGGGGAATTCCAGTTGGGCCAATCCGGTAACGGCTTCTCAGAATACGCAAAATGACCTTTTGAAAAGGCAGCTGCAAGAGTCCATCATGTATTACGCTGACGACGAGTACCGGGAAAGCATGGGACTTTCCCCACTCAACCTCACGATTTTTAATATCTACTGCGAACCGGCAGGAAACGGTGCTTACACCATCTATTTCCTTCGCTGACATCCTTTCGCTACATACAGAGAGGCCACACTGCGCAACAGCTACAGTGTGACCTCTCTTTTACTCTGCTTCTGAATTGAGTATCGGACTGCTTACTCTATCAAAATATTTCTCCATCCCCTGTACGGTCATTGCCTGGATAAACAGATTGACCCTTTGAAGCATTGGGAACAAGTGCTCTTCCTTCATGTAGACCTTGACGGAATCCTCATAATGCACACTTCCCTCTTCGGTTATCACTCCATTATTTCTGGTAATTACCGGTTTTCCCCAGCCATTATTGATTTCAAAAACAAAGGGATAGTCCATATATCCGGCATAGGCCACCCGGATTGCCGTGACCCTTCTCTCCGTTTCGTTGTCCGGATTGATGTATTTATCAAAGTTCAGTATCTTGATGGCCTGGAATACCTCCCGTACTTTTGTCGCCGTCTCCTTCTCCTTCTTTGCGCCAGTAAGCAATTTCTCCATTTGCACCAGGCCCGTAGAAAATGCGGAGCTATACCCGGACAGAAGCCGTTCAAAAGCTGCCGAGAGCTTTTCTCCTGCCTCTGCGAACACTTCATTCCTGCTGCACCGGAACTGCTCGATCAGTTCCCGTATTTCTTTTGTCTCTTTCTGAGGAGGACTTGCATGCCTATACAACTCGGACATCTTGGAAAAGACCGCAACCGATGTATCCCATCTTTTTTTCTCCGCTGCAGAAACCTGCCGGATTCCCCTGATGGCTTCCGCCAGATTTATAAATTCTTCCGGAGATAGGTTATAAAAGACATCAATGGCTTTTTCGCCTGTCCCCTTCGAGTAATCTTTCATGTTGATACGGATCCTGGAGTTATGAAGATGCGGCCATGCCATAACCTCCTGCTCATAGCGCGTGTCATCTACAAATTCTATCAGGCCTTTTGCCGTTTTATAGGCAGCAACCTGCTTATAATAGGTCCCCATCTATATCACCTCATTCATCATTGCCCTTTCTGTGCCTGGTCTGCCACAAAATCAAGCAGCGTAAACTGCTTATACGTCTGTCCGCGGTAATGATTTTCACTTGGATAACCATAGCCTGTCATCACCCCCGGCAGCTCCGTCTGAAGATACTTTTCCGCAAGAGAAAAACCTACCGCCTGATAGGAGTCGCAATAAAGCCTCAGATGCTTTTTATCCGTTCCCATAATCTCATAGCTTTTATTGTTTTTCGATTTAACGTGCAGCGTCATCTTGAATATAGGGCGCTCCACCCCTGTCCCGAACGGTTCCAGACAGTTCATCTCCTCGTACAATTCTTCTGTCAGATCCATCTCCGTTATTGCAATATCCCACTGTCTGACAGGCTGCATGTCCTCTTCCGTAAGGTAAGAAGCGTCTTCATTCAGCCTGGCTCGAAGTTCCTCCAGCATCGTTTCATCTGCAGAAATACTCATGCCGGCAGCCAGCTCGTGGCCGCCATAGTGCAGGAACAAATCCGAGCAGCGGTTCAATCCGTTTAAGAGATGATATGCCTTGATGGACCGTCCGCTGCCACACCAGATAACCTGGCCTGTTCCATCTGATTTTGGCGCAAAGACAATACACGGTCGATGATATTCCTCTTTCAGATCACCGGCAATCAGCCCAACCACTCCAGATGGCGCAAACGGCGCATATAGGACAAGAATCTTGTCCCCTGCAGCTATCCTTCTTTCCGCCTCCTGCTTCATCTGCTCATAGCATTCACGCTGGATTTTTTTCCGCTTTTCATTGGCTTCTATTACCTTTCCGGCAAGGAGGTCTGCGATTTCCTCATTGTTTTCCAACAACAGCAAAAGTGGCAACTCCGCGCCTTTTGCATACAGCCGCCCGGACGCATTGATACACGGCGCTATCCTGAAGGCGATATCCTCCGCCGTTATATATTCCATTGGCTTCCCATAGATGTACTTGACGCCATATCGTGCATACCAGCAGTTTCGCATATCCGCCAGGGCACGTTTGACAATCGCCCTATTTTCGCCTATCAATGGAGCAACGTCCGCAATCGTGCCGATAGCGGCCAAATCTACCAACGACATCCCGTAATCATATTCGCTTACCTGGGTCAGCAGATAGCAGGCTATCTTCCACGCAAGGCCGGCTCCCGTTAATTCATGAAATGGATAGGTTTCTCCGGGAATCCACAGGTCAATCATGGCGTCCGGCTCCGGAAGGGTTTCTCCCGGCAAATGGTGGTCCAGCACAATGGATTTTTTCCCTTGCTTTTTTATCGCCTCAATCTCATGGACTGCCCGAATGCCGTTATCAATCGTGATAAACAATTCTGCACCCAATTCGAGCTGCTCATCTATCGCCTGCAGGGAAATCCCATACCCCTCCTCAATACGGTCGGGCAGTCGGACTACTACCTTGGCGCCGAGCCTTCTCAGTGCCAGGTACAATATGGCGGCCCCTGTGATGCCGTCGGCGTCGTAATCCCCAAAAATGCAAATCTTTTTCCCACTGTATATGTGGTCCCATATGAGGTCGGAAACGGCATCTATATTACGGATTTTCGCTGGGTCATGCACCGTTGTCGAGTGCAGAAACACTTCCGCATCCGCTTCCGATGCAATACCGGCTTTCCCCATGACAATAGCAGAGAGCGCAGGATATCCGGCTTCCATAAGCTGTTGTGCGCTGATGGGCATATTCGCTTTTTCCCACATGATGAATTCCTCCTGATATAAATCTTCATAGTACGTGCCAAATATGCAGGAAAGAGATTCATCTTGCAAGAAAAAAACACCCTAAAAGGGTAGCGATGTCAAATGCGCTCCAAAATAAAAGGACGCTCCCGTTGGAAGCGTCCCTTGAAATTTAAAACATGTTTTTTATACGGCCTTTTTTATTTGTATATGTTTTTTCTCGCCCCACTCTTTCAGAAAGTCAACCAACGGTTTTTCTGTCACTTGGTTAACCAAACGATTGGACAGGCCACGAAGCTGAACCACACATTTATCGGTCGGATTCACCTCTATCGTGAAATAGGGTTTCTCTGGTTCCTGCGCCTTTCGCACAAAGAGTATGCAGGTCTGGCCCTGGATGATCCTATCTGAATAGGAGCCTACGCAGTGGCAAAGTTTTCGTCCTTCCTCAAAAAGGTCTTTCATATTTTTCGGCGGCATCACCAGGTATCCGTCTGTCTTGTACGAAAAGAGTTTCCCATACCGTTCTGTTTCTTTCTGGAAAAATTCATCCTTCTTTTCGTCCATGACCAGCTTCTGCTTCGCCATTGCCCTGTCATGCTCCCGTTTCAGGCTGGAAGGATATTTTGCTTTATTATCCGTAAGGTCTACCTCAATCGTCTTGGCAGCTTTGAGATAGTCGCACCAATCGTTGATGGCCAGGTTGGGTTCAAAACACTGGTTGATACGGACATTCTCCAGATATGCGCACATCCTCATAATGGTCATGGGCGTTTCTTGAAACACCCTTTCTATGCTGCCTATATCGATATTGTGCTGCACGATCCATTCGTAATCCTCCGGCCGCATATTGGGATCAAGGGCATACAGCCTTTGTAGGTCAATAAGCGTTCCTTTCCAGCCGCCATGAGCAATAAGCATTTTGGTAAAGTGTTCAGACAGCTTTAAGGCGTTGCAGACTTTCTGCTGGGTTAAATCCATACGCTGAAATTCATTCCTCTCACTCAGGTATTGCAGTTCTTCCGCAAGTGCCGACACAATCCCTCTTCTGCAGATTTGCTCCACAACAGGATATTTCTTTTCAAATCGAATGAAAGTGATTAATGAGTGAAGCTGTAAAGCGCCATAGCTCGTCCCTGGCGACTCCTGTTTTAAGTATTCCTGTAGTGCCGAATATTTTAGCAGCGGCATTTCCCCGATAAAGGACAATTCTTCTATCCTGTCTCTAAATTTTTGAGACCAATATTTTTCTTTTTCCACCCACACAGGATTTGTTGCATAGCCTTCGTTCACAAGAAAATGGATTTCTTCCCCTTTCTCTCCTCCAAATGTAAGGATACACCGGTATTCTTCCCTATCTTCTATAGAAACCTCCCATTCATCTCCGAAACTATATTGATAGCCAACTGTTCGAATAAAGAGTGTATTTTCTCCTTCCTGTGAAAGAAAGCATATTTTTCGGTTGAGCCCATGTAGACTTTTCTGGTACTGACTTCGACACCCGCAGTAGGGACAGACAACTTCTCCCCAATCATACCTTACTTCATCACGGAAAACCCTGCCGCAGTTCATACACAGGCTTTCTCTTTTTTTCATTCCAGTTATCAGATCTTCATTGAGCACCTTTCCAACAATTTTCTGATATTCCCTGGGAGGTTCAGGAACCTTTTTAAAATGATACTGATTTAGGGTCTCCCCAGCCTTTCGCTCTCCTCTTGGAACATACGAATAACTGTCCTTTACGCTTCTGCCTTTTTCAAACTCATCCATCCATATGGATTCACTACAGTTATAGTCACCTCCCATAAACAGGCAATTTCTCATAAAGTTTTTTGCATTTTCTGAAACAATTGTCATTGGTCTATCCTGCACAAATACATTTTTCAGATATTTATTTGTCCGTTTACCCGCTGCGTTGTACAGGTATTTATCCCGTTCTGTTACAAAAGCCCTGTGTAAAAGCGACAGGTTGATCTCCTGCATCGTCATTTTTGGGTCCACCTTATAAACCAGATGGATTTCGTATTCTGCAAATATCATCCCCTGTTCTCCGTGTATAAGCGCAGTATCTGCATAAAAGATCTTGCTGGATTCAGTAACTCTGAATTCGGATATTTCATAAGAAATGCTTGACTTTTCAAATCTTTTCTCCTTCTGCAGAGGGATGCGGCCAAACATTTTCTTCTCACATTCCGGACATTTCTGGATAGTTCCATATGCAAGATAGCTTTTGTGCTCCGGCTTTTCCTCTTGCCATTCTTTTCCACAGTATGGACACCGCAAGATTTCTTCTACAACCTTATCATGCTTCAGCCCCGAAACAAGAATTTGTGGAAGCAGAATCCTGGTCTGTATCTGCTCTTTTACTACCCCTTCGTTTAACAACATCACAATGTCTTCGTTTGTTACCTTCTTAACCATTTTAACTCCTCCAATCAAATAAAAGATGTGTGGAGAAATTAGCCATAAGAAGGCTTGATTTCAAGAAAAAAGCCACAGTCCTTACATCAGGTTCAGCCACTACAAAAAAGTGGGCAGAACGGCATTTGGCCTTCTGTCCACTTTTTCTATTGGCTCAACGATATGATTTTTACGCCTTATATACGATATGTTTCACGCCGCGTTTCGACGGCTTTCCGTCAGTTCTTCCAGCAATGCCGTATTACGCTTTAGCCCCTGTGTGTTTTGGATGGCGTATGCCAGCGCATTCTTATCCCCGATGAGAATCAGTTTCTGTCTTGCTCTGGTCACACCTGTATAGAGCAGATTCCTCATCAGCATAGTCGAATGATAACCGGTAATCGGGATAATCACAACAGGATATTCCGCCCCTTGGCTCTTATGGATTGTTATAGCATAGCAATGCTTTAACTGTTCCAGCTCTGCCCTCTTGTATTCCACAAGAGTTCCGTTAAAATCCACCAGAAGCTTTCCTGCTTTTTCCGATGCCTGTACTATGACACCCATGTCACCATTAAATACAGTCTTTTCATAGTTGTTGGATATCTGCATCACCCTGTCATTTCTGCGAAATCGGATTGTTCCACACCGAAGTTCATCCACAAAGCCAACCTGGGCATTTATTAGATTCTGAAGCTGCGCATTCATTTGGTCGGCCGACACCAGCGTTTTGACACGCATCGGTGAAAGAACCTGCACCATTTCACAATTTCTCCCCATGGCGGCATACTCTTCGAAAAATACTCTCTTGAGCTTCCATAGAAGTCTGCGGCACTCTTTATCCTCCGGTAAATCCGGCACCTCATAAAATTGGAAGTCCGAATGTCTGATATCCAAGGAAATGTCTCCTTGAATAATCTTGGCAGCGTTTTCAAGGATATGTCTCCTGGAGCCATGGCGAAATGACCGCTTCAGCCGGATGATTTGAAATAGGCCAGAAGCAATCAAATCTGCCAGCACCTCGCCAGGTCCAATAGACGGCAGCTGGTCGGTATCCCCTACAAAAAGCACCTGTGTCGTATCTCTGACCGCCTTCAAAAGCATTGCCGTTATATCAATATCCATCATGGAGGTTTCATCCAGGATCACATAGCCCGCTGCAATTGGATTGTCCTCACAGTGCATTTGAAAAGGTGCGTCTGGATGATACTCCAGCAGCTTATGGATTGTCTTTGCCTCTTGGCCGGTAGAATTGACCAATCTCTTGGCAGCCATACCAGTTGGCGCCGCCAGAGCGACTTCGGTTGTTTTTCTCTTCAATCTGATGTCCAGTTTGTGGAGCACGCCTATAATAGTCTTTAATGTACTGGTTTTTCCACAGCCAGGACCACCTGTTAGAATCGAGGTTTGCTGTTTTACGGCCATAAGCACGGCGGTCTCTTGCAGTGGTTCCGATTCAAAACCAAATTCCTTCTGAACTTCCTCAATATATTGAAGGATAACGGAATCCTCAACATCCGCATACGGGGATCTTATGTTCAACCGCCGCTTCAGTATTTCCGCTATCGCCCGTTCGTTCCGATAGCGCTCTACAGAATATACCCGGCCCTGGTCCACAACAATCCTTTCCTCTTTTGCCAGGCTTTCCGTATTTTCATCGATCAATGTTCTCGTAAATGAACCTGGGGCTCCGGCATTTTCTTTCAGGAATGCATTACACTCAGTCAAAAGCTGCCCAACAGGCAAATAGCAATGTCCCTTCCCGCCGGCGCGTTCTTTTAGAACATAGGAAAAAACCGCCTCTACCCTTCTGCTGTCTGTTCTCGGGAATCCCAAATCCATTCCTATTTTGTCGCAGATCTTAAAAGAGATCAGCCTTTCACGACATGGAAGATAAGGGTTGTTTTTGATCTTCGTCAGTGCCTCCCGTCCGAAAGTTTCCTGTATATGCAGCGCCTCCTGTTCACTCACTCCATAGGGAAGCAGGAACGCTTTCAGGTCGGCGTTTGCCCTGAGTTCTTTTAATTTTTCTCCTGCTCTTTTCATCTGCCCTTCTTTGGATTCCCACGGCTGCAGGCAGCTCGATCCCTCTTCCAGCAACTGTACGATCTCCAGTCCATAAAAGGAGACCATCTTTTGGGCTTTCTTCAGTCCGATCTCTTCAATGCCTCCGATGATTTCCGCCAGAAGCTGCGGTGTTTCAAATACGCAGACAGTACACCCCGTTACTTTCACCTGCCACGGCCAGAATCGTCCACTATCCCTGTGCTCCCATTCCCCGTCAATCTCCACCACATAACCGATATCTGCTTCTTTCATTACTCCTGCAGCTGATACGCTCGCAGGGAATTCGGGATTGATATATTTTTGTGGTACCTGCTGGGATATGTTGACTTCCAACACGAGAATCTTAAATCCACTTGGCTTTGAACAGAAAATACGGCTGACTACTCCTTTAATTCGCATGATAAAAGCCTCCTTACTAATTTACAGAATTGCTTCTATAAATTAGTGGGAGGCTCCTTATGTTTCAAGAAATTTCTACAGCAGGGCAGCAATGATTTCAGCGCCTTCTTCAGCTTCTTCCGCAATCTCGCCAAGCTCTGAAAGGTCAATGTCCGCTTCCGCACCGCTTTCTATCTCTGGCATTTCCTCTGGCAAATCGGAATCCATAACATCCGGGTCGATATCCATATCCAGATCAGCTGGTTCCTCCAGGTCTCCGAACTCTTCACGGTCACTTTCATATTGCATGGCATAATCGGCCATGTCCTGGGCGTCCGTATTCAGCATATCTTCAAACTCCTGGGGCTCCGGTATGTTATCTGTTTCCACTTCCACATCGGTAAAATTGTCTGTCTCCGTTTCCACATCAGGTTCCGCATCCAGTTCAAAGTCCCCCATGGAATCTTCCGGCTCTGCAACATCTGCGGCCTGGCCCGTTTCGATATCTTCGCTGTCGGCACTGCTATCCGGATATTCCGTTTCCGTATCCGGAATTTCTTCACCGATATCCTCTGACTCTACCGGACCTGCATTTTCGCCGTCCAAGGTATCGTAATCAAAATCATCGCTGTCCATATCATAAACTTCGATGTCCTCTGCATCAACAGGATCCTCTGCGTCACCTGTTTCTTCAACCTCTTCCGTATCAGTTTCGGAAGTTTCAGAATCTTCCTCTGTATCCTGTTCCTCGCCCTCAAGTTCATCCTCCACGGCATCAGAACGATCTCCCTGCTTTTTATCTTCTCCTTCATCTTCCGGATACTCTTCAAACCGATCCTCTGCTTCCTCCTCGGGCTCCGGGTCATCATCACGCCTGTCTTCCCTTCCCGGCTCCTCATCCTCTGGTTCCTCATCTTCGGGTTCTGGTGTTTCCTCTTGAGGGTTGTCATGTAGATTTTCTTCGTCAAAGAAGTTCTCTTCATCCAGACGGTCAGCCCCATCCTCTGACTCTGGCTCCCTATCCTGGTCATTTTCTCCGGAATCCCTGTCCTCCCCTAAAAAATCTTCATCTTCTGCGTAATCGTCCGTTTCCGCCTCTGATTCCTGATCCGGTTCAGGCGGTTCTTCTGTATCCATTTCCACTTCCGGTTCCGGAAATTCTTCTGCCCCAGGGTCTTTGCTGTCGGCCGGCTGCTCCGGCTCCTGATTGAAATCTTCAAACTCCGGAATTTCCTGTTCTAATCTTTCCTCTTCGTCTGTTTCAATGGGGTCTTTCTGTTCCTCTTCCACGTCCTGTTCCGTCTCAGTATCCATATCCTGAAGACTGTCATGCTCCGGTTCTTTATCCGTCTCCTGTTCCATCTGCTCCTTATCGACCTCCAGATTTTCCAGATTCATTGCCGGGTCAGTATCTGGGGAGATTTCCATATCTTGCATATCCGGCTCCGGGCGTTCCCGGTCGGGACTTAACTCCGTATCCACAGGGTCCATTTCGTCGCTACGCAGGATATCTACCAAATCACGAAACGAATGGATATTGGCTGTGTCTGCCGGTGTAACGCCAACTGACCGGAGAAAGACATCTTCCAGAATGCTTTTTCTGGAGCTTCCCATCTCCAGCATTTTCCCCACGATTTCCCCTTTGGTTTTGCTTAATGCACTTTTATACTCTGCAGATGAAAGCTGCCCGGTACGCAGCCCCTCCCGCAGTCTTCCGATATCTCCAACTGTTTTTCCAAAGTCCGACATCATATCAATCGGCGACATTTTTGAAAAGGCACGCATATCTTCATTGCTGATATTATACTTTTCATAAATGCTGTTCTTAATCCAGTTCTCCACCGTACCCCTGCCAACGCTATGATACTCTGCCATATCTGGGCCTACATAGCCCGCTTCCGACTCTTCCTGACTGTCCGCCGTATGTTCTCTTTTTTCTTCGTCTGTTTCGTCCCCCTCATCAAGCGCCCGGTCAACCGTGTCCTTGTCAAAATCCTTTTCGAGGACATCACGTAGGACATCGTTTAAATTAGCCATTGCATCACTCCTTTTGTTTTTTGTGGAGTTTAAGGAATGGCCTTAAAAAAATCAAGAAAAAAGAGCCTTTTGCAATCACTCAAAAAGCTCCTCGTTCCATTTGGTCCAGTCTTCTGTTTTCCTCTTGGTTGCGTTTGTATTCTGACCGTTCTTCCTCATTCGCTATACGGACTGTCATCTTTCCGCAGTCCGGGCACTGCTGACACCCCTCTGCTTCCTCAAAAATATATCTGCATGAATTGCAGTAAAACAGCATTTTATCTCGCCTCCCGTTGTATCCCGCATTTTTTCAGCCATAATTCCAAATCCTCCTGATTGGCAGCCACATATCTGTCCGTTGCTTTCGAAAGGTCTAGTGAAGCAAGGATAGAATAAACTTTCCTAAGCTCAAGATTGATTACATGCTCCGGTGGCTGGCATGCCTCTTCATAGGCCTGTATCTGGGCATTTGTATATTCCTTCAGATTGGCGCTGAAGCAATAACAAAATGCGTGGCCTTTAATATCCGGATAAACAACCGCCGCCGTAAAACAATCGTCAGCGTCCTTGCGAACCCAGAAGTTTGGTATGATCTCCTGCCAGATGCCAACTTCATATTCAAAATAAAGAGAAGCAATTCGCTGCGCCTGCTCTTTTGTCAGCGGATCGCCTGCCATTGCGAACGACAAAAGCTGGATCATATCGTTTAGTTCGCCTGATTGATACATCTCTTTTGCCTTTGCTGCAATTTCGATGTCAGAACACCCTGCCTCTATCAGTTCCATCAGTTTTTTCATAAGGGGGACCTCTTTTTTTCTGTTATTATATACCGCTATACTGCTTTTGTCAATGTTTCCGCCCTATTAATGCTTGATATTTTTTCATATTTTCTGTTTTATCAATTAAATATACGCTATTATTCATTTTATTTAGTTGTTATTTGCTCTCATTTTTACTTTGTTTACTTGACTTTTTAAATTCGTTATTTTATAATAGAGTTGCTCATATCATCGAAGGAGGCGATGCGATTGACCGACAAAGTTGATATGCGCGGCATTATCAACGAACTTCTCAGACAAGGAAGAATTGATGGTTTTATTCCTTTAGATGAACTCCAGCGGATTTGTAAGGAATACAGCCTCAGCACAGAAAAATTCGAAGAAGTTAAGTTGAAAATACAAGCCGCCAATATTGACTTGGTCGAGTCCCATGAAAATGATGAATATGAACAAGACGATACGGATGCGGCAAAGTCAAGCCCACCAAAAGAAGAGAATGCATACGAGGCCGATTCTCTCCGGGCGTATTTCCACCAGATTGCCAAAATACCATTATTGACCCACGAACAGGTCTGTGAGCTATCCCTCAAAATGCGAGATGGGGACAGGCGTGCCAGAGACAAATTGATCGAATCTAATCTCCGACTGGTAGTAAGTATCGCAAAACATTACCGCACTTTTGGACTCCCTTATCTTGACCTTATTCAGGAAGGCAACATGGGGCTTATTCGGGCTGTAGAAAAATTCGACCCAAACAGGGGCCTGCGTTTTTCTACTTATGCAACTTGGTGGATCAAGTTTACCATACGAAGAGCTCTCGCCGACCAGGGCAGGATGATTCGGATTCCCAATTACATCATCGCCAACATCTCAAAGATTTCCAGAATCCGGGGACAATTTTTTCAGGATAATGGTAGAGAGCCATCCTTGAAAGAATTGTCTGTCCTATCCCATATGCCGGAAGCAAAGGTGAAAGAGGTACTGTCAATTATCCAGGAACCTTTAGCTTTAGAAACCGTTGTTGACAGCGAACGTCAAACAACCATTATGGATTTTGTCGCTGACGATTCCCCTTCCAGCAACCCTTCCGACTCTTATTTTGATACTGTACGAATGAGAAAATTTGAGGAACTACTAACTTTATTAAATGAACGAGAAGCCATTATTATACGCATGAGATATGGGTTCGATACCGGAGAAAAAGCCACCTTAGAAACGGTCGGCAATGTCCTTGGAATTACCAGGGAGCGTGTCCGGCAGCTTGAAGCAAAAGCTATTTTAAAGCTGAGGCGTTCTGACCTGTTTCAGGAGGTATCAAATTTATTTGAGCAATGAGTAACGGAGACGAATGGAAAGATTCGTCTCCGCTTTATTTTTACATATATGTCTCCCCTTAGTTCTTCAAATTATTTTTCATATCGTTTATATATAGGCGCTGTCGACGGCAACATTTTGCATGCCTCCGACAGCGCTATTTTCATGAAGTATTCTCTTGTCCCGCTCTTTCGGAAAAACTGGGGTAAAGGTACCCAATAGTAACGATTTTCCGGAAAGCACTAAAAAAAGAGGACCCATTTTGGGCCTTTTTCCTGAGATAAATTTCTTTGGAATTCCCTCAAAAGTCCAGTGTTTATGCGGGTTTACAGGGTTTGGTGCCGACGTAACATCTCAGTACCTGCAATACATATTTATTTTACCTTCGTATAGAGGTATATACCAACTTGTAGCTGGCTCAATAATCTGCTCAAGACTACCATTTACGGCATCACAAAAATCACTTGATATTTTATAGCGCCGCATAGCATTGTCGCTTTTAAGTGCGGCAAGTGTCACCGCTTCATCAGGCGGGGCATCAGGATTGCAGCTGCGCGCCATCAATGCTATCTGCTCAGCATATTCATCCAGGCAGTCCTGTATCTCAGCTTTAGTTTCACTGTCCGCAGCATAAATATCCGCAATCAATTCATCTGCCGGCATTGCGGCCACTGACACTGTTAGCACAAGCATAAGGCAAAACGCAAAAATAACTTTAACTAAATTTTTCATATCCATCCTCCTCATTAACTATTGCTGTAAACAGTATTATCATATTTATAGTCCTCCCAATGCTCTCGTGTACCATTTAGAAGCTCGTAATATGTAAACCAATAATACTGCCCATCATTTACATCATAAATAAAAATTTTATTATTATTTGCATTGCTGCCTACTTTTACATATCCCAGGCAGACCATGGCATGACCGCTTGTTCGAACATTATTTTCATACTTTCCAAATCCAAGCGATAGCGGCCGATATTCAGACAAATGTGTCCTCAGTGTACTATAAATACGCGTTGTACCCATCCCTATAAAGTTTATTTCATTATATGTAGCATAAGTAGTTGCTTGAGCACGTTCAGTATAGGATGCAGTATCATTAACGGTAGAACCTTTAATATGGGTCACTATAGCTGACTGGTTTCTGCTGTTAGGGCGGCGGTATTCCGCCACCATCTCAGCACATGCAGCCCAGCACCAGTTGGACTTTTGTTGGATTGAGGGCGGCATCCGCAAGACAAGGCCTACCTCCCACACTTTATAAAGCATCACTGCCGCCTCCGCCCGAGTAATATAGTCCTTTGGGCGAAAAGCGCCGCCTTCAGTTATTACATTAAGCCTTTGCATTTCGTAAACTGCAGTTTTGGCATAACTGCTAATCTGTGAATCGTCCGTATAGGTCACTTTATTTTCATAATAAGAATACGGGAAACCAATCCAAGTAATCAAATTGGACAATACAACGCAAAAATCCTGCCGCTTTATATATGCCTCCGGTGAGAATGTGGTGGAATCAGTGCCCGCCATAACGCCATGGTCATACATCCACTTTACATATTTTGAATAGGAATTTGAGTACGGCACGTCTGTAAACGGGTGCGGGGACGCCGGCATCTCCGCCTCCCTGTACATCATTGTGGCGGACTGTGCCGCATCCTTTCTCTTAAAATAATTGCCAGGGTAAAAATAAGTGGATGACGTTGAATCCATAATACTGAGCGACGTCATCTTGTCAATATAAGTCCTTGCCCAGTGGCTTTGCGGTGTCTGAATAAACCTTGGCATCCGCAATAAATGACGTTTGTAAAACAGATATTAATACAACTATAGTTATTACCGCAATTATTTTACGCTTCATTTTTAGCCTCCTCTATTTTAACACAATTCTTTACCAATATTATATTCCTCAAAAAGCCAAATTGCCCATGGGTATCATCCCCTTTCCTTATATTACACTTTGATAATACCATCTTATATTGCCATTGTCAATATAATCTTAATATATTTTTAATATTTTATTATTGATTTTTACTAAAAATAAAAAGCCGCATGGTAAACATCATGCAGTTTTAATAATTAAATTAATAAACAGGCCTGCTATATGGCAGGCCTGATTTTATTTGCTTTTAAATCTTAGCGCACGCATTGCGTTAAGTATCGCGATTATTGAGACGCCCACATCCGCAAAAACCGCCTCCCACATATTCGCAACGCCAAACGCGCCCAGTATCAGCACCAGCGCCTTTACCGCCAGCGCAAACACAATGTTCTGCCGCACAATACGCAGTGTTTTGCGGCTTATATCCACCGCCTCGCATAGGCGCATCAGCCTGTCGTCCATCAGCACAATGTCCGCCGCTTCAATCGCCGCATCTGAACCCATGGCGCCCATCGCCACGCCGATATCCGCACGGCTGAGCACCGGCGCATCGTTAATTCCGTCCCCCACAAACAGCAGCTTTTGGCCGCGGGGCAGCGCCGCCAGCTCCTTTTCCACCATCTCAACCTTGTCGCCCGGCAGCAGCTGCGCGTACGCCTCGCTCAGCCCCAGCTGCGCCTTTACCGACTCTGCGACGTTTTTGTTATCCCCGGTCAGCATAACCGCCCTGCCAACACCGCGGGCATACAGCGCTTTTATCGCCTCAGCCGCGTCCGGCTTAATCTCGTCCGATATCACAATATGCCCGGCATACTCGCCCTCCACTGCGACATGCACCGTAGTGCCAACCCGGTGGCAGGGGTGCCACTTAATGCCGAGGCTTTCCATCAGCTTGTCATTGCCGACCGCTATTTTCTGACCGTCAATAACCGCCATGACTCCGCCGCCCGCCTGCTCGGTAACGCCCGTCACCTTTTGCGGGTCAATCTCCTTGCCGTACGCCTCTTTAAGCGATTTGGAGATGGGGTGGTCGCTGTAGCACTCGGCCATTGCCGCAAGCTCCAAAAGCCGCGCGGCCGAAACGCTGTCCGGGTGCACCGCCGTCACATTAAACACGCCCTTGGTAAGGGTGCCGGTCTTGTCAAACACCGCCACCTTGGCGTGCGAGAGTGCCTCAAGATAGCTCGCGCCCTTGACCAGTATCCCGCGCCGTGCCGCGCCGCCAATACCGCCGAAAAAGCTGAGCGGCACTGAAATTACCAGCGCGCAGGGGCAGGATATAACCAAAAATATCAGCGCGCGGTGCAGCCACTCGCTCCAGCCTCCAACAAACAGCGGCGGCAATATCGCCAGCGCCAGCGCGCTTAAAACCACCGCCGGCGTGTACACCCGCGAAAATCGGGTGATAAAGTTTTCCGCCCTGGCCTTTTTTGCGCCGGAGTTTTCCACCAGCTCCAGTATCTTTGCAACGGTGGACTGGCCGTACCGCTTTGTCACCTTAACCCTAAGCACACCGCTAAGGTTAATGCAGCCGCTTACCACATCGTCGCCCTCCATAACCGAGCGCGGGAGCGACTCACCGGTCAGCGCCGCAGTGTCCAAGCTGCTCTCGCCGGACAGCACCACGCCGTCCAGCGGCACACGCTCGCCCGGCTTTATAACAATCACCTGGCCAATCTCCACCGCCTCGGGCGGGACAACCTTGGTCGTATCCCCCTCTTCAACCGCGGCGTGCTCAGGCCGTATATCCATCAGCGAGGCTATCGACTGGCGGGAGCGCCTAGTTGCCACGCTCTGAAACAGCTCGCCCACCTGGTAAAACAGCATTACCGCCACGCCCTCGCTGTACTCGCCGATTGCAAACGCGCCGACAGTGGCAATGCCCATCAGCAGGTTCTCGTCAAAAACCTGGCCGTGGAATATTCCGCGCACAGCTTTATAGAGTATGTCCCAGCCCACAACGAGGTAGGGCACTAAAAACAAAACCGCCTTAAACACACCCGAAAGCGGGATAAAAAGTGCTGCAACAAATAGTACAGCACCCGCAATAATACGCACAAGCATTACTTTTTGTTTTCTGGACATGATACTTCCCCCAGTCTAATGTTTTCCAGGCATAATATTAACCCAGCATTTTGTTTTCCAGGCATAATATTAACCCAGCATTTTGCTTCTCGGGCATAACATTACCCAGTCTATTATTTTGCCGGCATAATATTACCCCAGCCTTTTGCTTCTCGGTCATAATATTACCCAGTCTATTATTTTACCTACTAATACTAACCCCAGTTTTTAAGACAAAATCTACATATAAATCTCGCAGTCCGGCTCGATGCGCCGGGCAGCCTTTTTGGCTTTTTTCACTATGTCGTCCATCTGCCCTTCGGGCGCGTTAATGGTGAGCTTGCCCATAATAAAATCCACCCGGGCGCTCTCAACCCCGTCCAGCTTACTAATCGCGTCCTCCACCTTCTGCGCGCAGGCCGCACAGTCAATGTCAATCTTTAAACACTTTTGCATACTAACAACTCCTCTATAAAATAATTTTATATTAAAAGCTATTCACACACATGCTCCATGCCCTGGCCAATAATGCTGCGCACATGTGAGTCCTTAAGGCTGTAAAATACGTTTTTGCCTTCCTTGCGTGCAGATACCAGGCCGCTTGTCTTAAGCACCCTCAGCTGGTGCGACACTGCAGTCTGGCTCAGCCCTAACAGCTGGGCAATGTCACACACGCACATCTCACTCTCAAACAGCGCGTATAAAATCTTTATCCGCGTGCTGTCTCCAAATACCTTGAACAGCTCAGCCAGGTCGTACAGCCGCTCGTCATCCGGCATCTGCTCCTTAACATCTTTTACAACCGCCTCATGCACCTTAATATCGTCACACCGCTCAATCCCATATTTGTCAGTCATCTTCAATCCTCCTTGTTTGAACAATTGAACATATGAACATCTATTCATATATTATTCCAAAAAAATAGAAATGTCAATAGTTTTTTTAAAAAAATATTTTTTAGGGATAGAGAGGGCAGCTGACAATCAGCCACCCTCTAACAGCGTCAAACTAATTTTCACTGCGATAAAATTCGCTTTGTTTATCAAACATTTCTTTGTACAATCCGTTATTTTCATAAAGCTCTTTATGTGTACCATATTCGGCAAGCTTTCCATTATCAAAAACAGCAACTTTATCCGCAAGCTGCACTGCCGATAACCTGTGAGTAATTAAAACGGCCGCCTTATCTGTTATCATTTCATTAAACTGAGTATATATTTCATATTCCGCAAAAGGGTCAAGGGCCGCGGTAGGCTCATCAAGCAAAAACACAGAGCCGCCGTGATAGATTGCGCGGGCTATGGCAATACGCTGCCCCTCACCGCCGGACGGGTCAAACCCATTTTCATCAAAAACTTTAAAGACAGAAGTTTCATATCCCTTAGGCAGCTTTTTAACCAAATCTGACAAACCACACTTTTTACAAACATCATCCAAACGCGCTTTATCATACTTGTTTGCCAAGATGATGTTATCGGCAAGCGACAGCGCGTACAATTGACAATCTTGAAATACCGGGGCAAATAGTCGCTGATACTTTTCATAGTCGTATTCATTAATATTCACACCGTTCAGAAAAATCTCGCCCTCGGTTGGAAAGTAAAGCCTGGTTAGCAGTTTGATAAAAGTTGATTTGCCCGAACCATTTGCACCCACAATACACAGCTTTTCATCTGCACTTAGAGTAATATTCAAATTGCGTAGAGCAAACCTGTCACTGCCAGGGTATTTAAAGGACACATTTTTAAATTCAATAATTGAATCGTTGTCAAAATGCGGCGATTTGTCTCCAGTGCTCTGCTGTTTTAAAGGTATATCCAAAAAAGATATCATCTCCTGAATATCAAGGCTTTTTTTGGATAATTGAAGGTAACCGTTTATTACACCATTGAAAGCACCTGCAAATTGGCTTACAGCAGACATATAAATTGTCATGCTTCCTACAGGCAAGCCTGTAAAAATCACCCTATAGACTATGTAAATATACAACACAGCTTGCTGCAATAAATTAGTCAGCGAAAATAAAATTTGCGCATTAAGATTATTAGTTTTATTCTCCAGTTGTATATCGTCCTTTTCATTTCTTTTATTGAATAGCAGCTGACTAAAATAAGATTTCAAATTAAACAGCCGCACCTCTTTTGCATAACTTATGTAATGCAGCACGATTAATAAATTACTGTTATAACGGTCGTATTCGCTAATCCGCTTGTTGTTTATAAACAGCTTTTGGTTTAGTCTTTGTGTAATAAGCGCATTGATAAAAACAACAGCCAAAACAAGGAATATAATAAAAATATTTATGGTCGCAATAATTGAAATAACCGCAATTAAGCTAAGCACCGCCGAGATTAAAGCCCCTAGCTGGTCAATAATACTCACCGCGTTTTGGTATGTGCCAGAAACACGGCTGCTCATTGTTTGAATATCCGGCTTTTCTATAGTATCATAATCCATCATCGCAGTATGGTAGTTAAATCTTTTTGAAAAAACAGCAGACAGCCTCAGCTTGATTTTTGTCATTTGCCTTGCTGCCAGTCTGTTAAATATTTGATATAATACAGGTGTCACTATTAATACGCCAATATACACACAAAGCTTATAGATTGTGTGGTGGTCTATTAACTCGTTAATTATCAGACCGGGAAAAAGTGTATAAACTATTGTAGGAAAAATGCCCATAAAAGAAGTGAGCAGCATTAATAGCGTATATGTTCTGCCTTGCTTTTCCTTGAGAACAAAGCTTAGCATATACTTTGTTGTCTTTATTGTGTTTTTAAAGCTCTGCCGTTCGTTATTTTGATTGTCTTTACTCACCGTAACTGTTACAGTACTCATCCTCGTCCCCCCTTTTTTTACTACTAAAAATATTATAAAACAGCGTAATGTATAAAGCAAGCGTGACTTTTTTGGGATAAGGAGGAGCAGCGAAGCCGCGGCCGATTTTTTATTTTATAAAAAATCAGAGCAGTGCAGCTTGCTCCGACGCGCGACGCCGTGATTTATCAAAAAAATCGCGGCAAGCCAAAAGGACTTGCCGCGACGTGGCGCGCTGGAGAAGATTCGAACTCCCGGCCTTCTGATCCGTAGTCAGACGCTCTATCCAGCTGA
>ERZ826242.657-NODE-657-length-47388-cov-14.882809_pt1 | contig 47388 bp, 37 predicted proteins | sample MGYA00519871_ERZ826242 | MGnify/ENA primary metagenome ERZ826242 (study PRJEB31778, sample SAMEA3449226) | human gut metagenome | biome: human gut; feature: human-associated habitat; material: faeces | place: United Kingdom | collected 2010/2012 ... | reverse complement strand
ATACTCCACTGCTTGTGCGGGCCCCCGTCAATTCCTTTGAGTTTCAACCTTGCGGTCGTACTCCCCAGGTGGATTACTTATTGTGTTAACTGCGGCACTGAAGGGGTCAATCCCCCAACACCTAGTAATCATCGTTTACGGCATGGACTACCAGGGTATCTAATCCTGTTTGCTACCCATGCTTTCGAGCCTCAGCGTCAGTTGGTGCCCAGTAGACCGCCTTCGCCACTGGTGTTCCTCCCGATATCTACGCATTCCACCGCTACACCGGGAATTCCATCTACCTCTGCACTACTCAAGAAAAACAGTTTTGAAAGCAATTCATGGGTTGAGCCCATGGTTTTCACTTCCAACTTGTCTTCCCGCCTGCGCTCCCTTTACACCCAGTAATTCCGGACAACGCTTGCACCCTACGTTTTACCGCGGCTGCTGGCACGTAGTTAGCCGGTGCTTTCTTGTTAGGTACCGTCATTATCGTCCCTAACGACAGGAGTTTACAATCCGAAAACCTTCTTCCTCCACGCGGCGTCGCTGCATCAGGGTTTCCCCCATTGTGCAATATCCCCCACTGCTGCCTCCCGTAGGAGTCTGGGCCGTGTCTCAGTCCCAATGTGGCCGTTCAACCTCTCAGTCCGGCTACCAATCGTCGCCTTGGTGGGCCGTTACCTCACCAACTAGCTAATTGGACGCGAGTCCATCCTAAAGCGAATAAATCCTTTTCCCTCAGTACCATGCGGTACCGTGGGCTTATGCGGTATTAGCAGTCGTTTCCAACTGTTGTCCCCCACTCTAGGGCAGGTTACTCACGCGTTACTCACCCGTTCGCCACTAAGCTTAAAAAGCAAGCTCTCTAAGCTCCGTTCGACTTGCATGTGTTAGGCGCGCCGCCAGCGTTCGTCCTGAGCCAGGATCAAACTCTTTATAAATGGTATTTAATCGCCATTTAAAAGCGTTAAATCTCTGTAATCACTCAGACACAATCGCTTGCGTCCTGTATGAATTACTTGTAAATTTGGAATTGATTAACGTGGGTTTCCAAACCCACGATCAAGGTTCCACAAGTTTCAGTTTTGTTCAATTTTCAAGGTCCTGCTGCGCTGTCGCGTTTCCGTGACAGCTTGTATATTATATATCAGATTCTCTCGTTTGTCAAGAGGTTTTCTGAAAGTTTTTTGAAGAAGTTTTCTTCAAAAAACGGCGTACAAGCTGTAGGTAAAGGCTCCAGCGGCTGCCGCCGCGGGCTGGGCTCGCGAGACAGCTTGATTATTATAGCAAGTAGTATGACCTTTGTCAACAGGTTTTTGCAAGTTTTTTTGATTTTTTCGACAAAGTTTGAGGGAAAAGTTTGGGCAAGGTGTATATTGGGGTGACGGCGGTTGGCGGGCACAAATTATGGGGGTGGTGGGCAACAGAAGGATTGACGGCAGGCGGCGCGAAGTTGCGGGCCGGGCATGCCCGGCCCCTACAGGGGGGTGAATTGATTAATTAGTTGCTTACCGGAAAGGTGCGCGGGAGGGGTGAATTTTCCCACTACAACAAAAGAGGAGAGGCGGGCCTCTCCTCTACTTATTTATATAGCTTACTTTTTATGGTACATCCTGTCGTCTTCCTCATAGGTCGGTTCGCAGGTCAGGTACATGCCGAGTTTCTTTAAAGTGTCAGCATCCACGCTGGAGAGGATGACGGTGGAATGGATGTCGCAGCCCTTCAGGTTGGGGATCTGCTCCATGGCCTTGGCGGCGTATTCATTTTCGGAGACCGAGCTGGACAGGGCGATCAGAATCTCGTCGGTGTGTAGGCGCGGGTTCTTGCTGCCGAGGTAGTTCGTCTTGAGCGTCTGGATCGGTTCGATGGCGCGGGCGGATACCAGATCGGTCTCCTGATCGATGCCGGCCAGCTTTTTCAGCGCGTTCAGCAGGGCCGAGGATGCCGCACCCAGCAGCGGGCCGGTCTTGCCTGTGACAATCGTGCCGTCGGCCAGTTCAATCGCAGCGGCAGGCTGACCGTCAGTGGCTTCGGACATGGCATGGGCACGCTTTTCGACCTCACGCTCACCCAGGGCAATGCCTGCCTGGTTCATGAGCAGCTCGAGCTTAAAACGTTCCGGCTTGACAACACCGCTGGCCTTCTGGTCGCAGAGGCACTTGAAGTACCGGCGCACGATCTCATTCAGCGACGCTTCACGGCAGACATCGTCATCGATGATGCAGTTGCCTGCCATGTTGACGCCCATATCTGTCGGAGAGCGATAAGGGCTCTCGCCTGCGATCAGCTCAAACATTGCATTCACGACAGGGAAAATCTCCACATCGCGGTTGTAGTTGACCGTCGTCTTACCGTAGGCTTCCAGATGGAACGGGTCGATCATGTTGACGTCGTTCAGATCGGCGGTGGCGGCCTCGTAGGCCAGGTTGACGGGATGCTTGAGGGGCAGATTCCAGATGGGGAAGGTCTCGAACTTGGCGTAGCCCGCCTTGACACCGCGCTTGTACTCATGGTAGAGCTGGGACAGGCAGACCGCCATCTTGCCGCTGCCGGGGCCGGGGGCCGTGATGACCACCAGCGGGCGCTCGGTCTCGATGTAATCGTTCTTGCCGTAGCCGTCATCACTGACGATGTGGGCCACGTCGTTGGGGTAGCCGGGAATCTTGTAGTGGCGGAAGGTGCGGATGCCCAGGCCGTTGAGCTTCTGCTCAAACGCCGTAACCTCGGGCGCATCGGTGTACTTCGTCACGCAGACGCTGCCCACAAACAGGCCGACGCCCTGGAAGGCATCGATCAGGCGCAGCACGTCCACATCGTAGGTGATGCCGTAGTCACCGCGCATCTTGTTGGCGACGATGTCCTCGGCGCTGATGACGATGACGACCTCGGCCTGCTCCTTGAGCTGCAAGAGCATCTGCAGCTTGGAATCAGGCTGAAAGCCCGGCAGCACGCGGGACGCATGGTAGTCGTCAAACAGCTTGCCACCAAATTCCAGATAGAGCTTGTTGTCAAACTGGGCGATACGCTCCCGGATGTGGGCGGACTGCATCGCAAGATATTTGTCGTTATCAAATCCGATCTTCATCTACATTCCCCTTTTCCTGTGCTTAAACCAATATGAAATCAGTATACCATTTTTCGCGGCGGCTTGCAATGGGGTGGGCGCGCTTTCCTGGCCGGAAGAGGCCCTGCGCGCCAACATTATCGCGCAGGTCAGTCTGGCGCTGAACCGCATCTGGACCGAGTGGTACCCCAGCCGCGGGTACAGCTTCAACATCACGGGGTCGCCGGGGTACGACCAGGCCTATGTCAACGGGCGCACGGTGTTTGCGGTCATGGAGCGGCTGACCGCCGAACTGTTCAACACCTTTGTCCAGCGCAGCGGCGACGCCGAACCGTACTTTACCGAATACTGCGACGGCAAGACCGTGACCTGCCCCGGCATGAAGCAGTGGGGCACGGTGGACCGCGCGCGGGAGGGCATGAACGCGCTGCAAATCCTGCGGTACTACTACGGAAACCGCGTGCAGCTGGTCACAACCGACAACATTGTCGCCATCCCGTCCAGTTATCCGGGCAGCCCGCTGCGGCGCGGCAGCACCGGGACGAATGTGCGCATCCTGCAAAAGCAGCTTTCCCGCATTGCCAGGGATTACCCGTCCTTCGGCAAGCCCGCCGTGACCGGCACCTTCGACGAGGCCACCGAGAACAGCGTGAAGAAATTCCAGAAGCAGTTCAGCCTGACGGCGGACGGCGTGGTCGGCAGGGCAACGTGGAACAAGGTGAGCTTTATTTATGTCAGCGTCAAGGACCTGGCTGAGCTGACGAGCGAGGGCGAGACTGCCGAGGGCACCCAGAGCACGGGCGGCTGGCCGGGGACTGTTCTGCGGCGCGGCAGCACGGGCAGCAGCGTGGAGCAGGTGCAGTTCTGGCTTTCGGATTTAGCGCAGTTTGATTCGTCGTTGGTGCGCGTGACGGTGGACGGCAGCTACGGCGCGGCAACCGAGCGGGCCGTGCGGACGTTTCAGCAGAAACAAAGCCTGACGGCGGACGGCGTGGTCGGGCAGCGCACCTGGAACGCGCTGTACGCCGCGTGGGTCGACGCGCAGAGCGACCTGGGCGGTACAGCGTGGCCGGGCACGGCGCTGCGGCGGGGCGCTGCCGGCATGGAGGTGCGGCTTGTGCAGTTCTGGCTGCGGCTGGCAGCGGACAACTACAGCGCACTGCGCACCGTGACCGTGGACGGCAGCTACGGCGCGGCGACGGTCAGCGCGGTGGAGGCGTTTCAAACGCTGTTTGGGCTGACGTCGGACGGCGTTGTCGGGCGCAGCACGTGGAACAAGCTGAAGGAGGTCGGACTGGCCGTGGCAAACAAAATTGTGGCCGCCAACGTCGCGCCCGGGCAGTTCACGACCACTACGCGGGCGGGCAGCAGCGGCACCGCCGTGCGGGCCGTGCAATACTACCTGCGGCGGCTGGCGGCCTACTACAGCGATGTGCCGCGCGTGGCCGTGGACGGAAAATTCGGTGCGGCCACCACGCGGGCCGTTAAGGCGTGGCAGTCCCGCGCCGGACTGACGGCGGACGGCGTCGTCGGGCGGCTGACGTTCCAAAGCCTGTACGACGCCGCGCAGGCACTCGAAGCCAGTGGCCCCGTTGTGCGCACGGTCAGCCTGCCCGCGCCCGCCGCCACGCTGCGCCCCGGCGACACCGGCGCGGCGGTGCTGCGGCTGAATCGGCTGCTGCTCTTTTTGAGTCAGTGGATACCGGAAATCAACTTTACGGCCAGTGACACGCCCGACAGTACCTTTGACCTCGAGTTGGAAATTGCCGTGCGCAGTGCGCAGCGGTACTTCGGGCTGACCGAGACCGGCGCGGTCACGGCGGCGGACTGGAAGGTGTTCCGCGATGCCGCCGAGCAGCTGTTAGCCGCGAACCCCGCCGGCCCCAGCCCCAAACCGGGCGGCGTCTGGCCCGCCAGTGCGCTGGCACTGGGCAGCGCCGGGCCCGCAGTCCTGCAGGTGCAGAAGTGGCTGAACATTATTGCCGCTGCGGACCAGACCGCCGATTTTGTGCCCGAGACCGGCCTGTTCGACACCGAGACCCAGGCCGCGCTGGAAAGCTACCAGCTGACCGCCGGGCTGGAAACGCTGGGCGTCGTGGACGCCGACACATGGGAGAGCCTGCGTCTGGCCGTGCAGGGGCTCTGCCGCGAATGTCAGGAGGGATAAGCCATGCCAAAGGTCTACGTGTACGACTCCTATGACAACAAGTTTTTCCGCTATACTTTGCGTGAGAACGACCCGATGCCCTACAGCACCGATACAACGCTGCGGGTGCGGGAGTTCCGCGGGTCCAGCAAGAGCAACGTGCTCTGGACGACCACCGCTGCCATGGAGGCGTGGAATCTGACCCGCCGCACCTACGGCAGCGGTATCCCGGTGGGGTACGCCTTCAAGCGCATCTGGGAGGGCGGCCACGGCACGACGAGCCAGCACTATGCGGGCGTGGCGTTCGACGTGGGGCAGAGCAGCACTGCCGCAAAGCGCCGCAAAATTTACAACGCCGCTGTGCGGACCGGGGCGTGGGGTTACGTGGAGCCGCTGTCGATGACGCCCACCTGGGTACACTTTGACCGGCGGTACGGCAAGCCCGCGTGCCGCAGCACGACGGCAGGCTACCCCACCGTGCGGCGCGGCAGCCGCAACACCTACGTGCTGATTTTGCAGGACGCGCTGAACGCGCTGGGTTATTCGACGAACACGCTGGACGGCATCTTCGGCCATGCGACGGAGAACGCGCTCAAGGCGTGCCAGCGGCGGTTCGGCCTGACTGCCGACGGCGTATGCGGCTGCGCCAGTTGGAAAAAGATCGCCGAGGCGACGGTGGGGATCGGCAAAACGGCGACGGTTATTGATTCTTGATTTATCTGCTGGTATAATAAACTTGCCTCCCTCTGGGAGGGAGGTGGCCCCCCACCGCCTGCGGGCGGAGCTACCTCCCGGAGGGGGCCAAGGAGCTGCACTATATTATATAAGGAAGTGTTCCCACATGGATATGCTGGAGTTTTTGCGCACCCGCCGCACCTACCGCCGCTTTGAACAGCGCCCTGTTGCGCCGGAGATCCTGACCGAGGCCGTCGATGCGGCACGGATAGCCAGCTGCGGTGCCAACCGCCAGACCGTGCGGTACATCGTTGTGCAGAGTGCCGACGCCGTGGCCGCCGTGCAGCCGCTGGTACACTGGGCCGCCTACCTGCCGCCCGAGCAGGGCCAGCCGAAACCCGACGAGCTGCCCACCGCGTTCATTGCGGTTTTGCAGGACGACAACCTGCCCGGCGCGTCCGATGTGGACGTCGGCCTGGCACTTGGCAGCCTGACCGCCGCAGCTTGGGCACACGGTGTGGGCAGCTGCATCATGGGTGCGATTGACCGCCCGGCCCTGACCAGGCTGCTGGCCCTGCCCGATGGCGTGCGCCTGTGCTACATGGTCGCACTGGGCTACCCGACGCACGCGAGCAAGCTGGTCGAAATGCAGGGCGGCAGCGTCAAGTATTATCTCGATGAAAACCGTGGCTACTGCGTGCCGAAGCGCAGCATGGACGAGGTGCTGCTGAAAACGCTGTAAAAGTAAAAATCGCAGTCCCGATGATGAAATCGGGGCTGCGATTTTTTGTATCCGTCAGAAGCGGCGTCTTTCAGCCTTATCCCAAAATAGCAAAGCTCTGTGCGCCCAGGGACAGCGTGTCGTTGACGATCTCCGCCTTGCCGATCGTGTACTGAATTTTCAGATCCTCGGCCAGTTCCAGCGGCAGCTCGATGGAGACACCCGCCGGGTTGACGGCGCAGATCAGATCGCCGCGCTGCCAGACGAACGGGCGGTAGTCGTCCTTCGCCTTGGGTGCGTACAGCACCTTGAACGGCGCGTCTGCGTTCAGGTCAGCGTGTGCATGACGGAAAGCCAGCAGCGACTTCACGTTGTTCAGCAGGCTGTCGGGGTCGTCCGCCTGAGCGGCCACAGTGGGCGCATCGGCGGCAGTGTCCACAGGCAGATAGATATCCTGCGCATCGGCGGTGGAGAAGCCGTGGTTGGCCGTGTCGTCCCACTGCATCGGCGTGCGGGAGCCCGTGCGGAAGTAGCCGCCCTCCTTGGTGGGCAGCGGCAGATAGCGCATACCGATCTCGTCACCGTAGTAGACGAAGGGCGCACCGGGCAGCGTGAAAATTGTCGCGTAGGCCAGCCGCAGCTCGTCAGTCGTCAGGCCCGCCGAGGGGCGGATCGTGTCATGGTTGCAGGTGATGAAGCACCACAGACCGTCCTTGTGGGTGGCCTTGTAGGCCGGCAGGTACTCGTCCAGGAATTTGTCAATGCCGGTGCCGGAGTTCTTGCAGAAGTACGCCTTGCCGATGTTGTGCGGGTTCGAATCCATCGCACCGTCATAGTTGCGCATGAGCCAGCTGTAGCCGTTGCCCTGCCAATTGAGATAAAAGTCCATGTCAAAGCCGTTTTTCAGCGACATGCGCGGGCCGTTCCACTCGGCGATGAGCGCGGCCTCTGGGTACTCGACGTCCAGCATATCCCGGATATTGCGCCAGATTTTGCAGGTGTACTTTTTGTTCTTAGTGTCATTCTTTACAAGGCTCGACGCCATATCGACGCGGAAGCCGTCGCAGCCCATGTCCAGCCAGAACCGCATGACGTCCTTCATGGCCTCCACCGTTGCCACGCAGGCGGGGTCGTCGGTGGGCTTCTGCCACTTCTGGTTGATCTTTCCATAGCCGTAGTTCAGCGCAGGCTGGCACTTGAAGAAGTTCAGGATATACGTGCCGTTGCGTTCGGTCTCGCCGCCGATGAACGGCATACCGTCGCCGGAGGCAAAGCAGGAATCCGTCCAGATAAAGCGGTCCGAGTATTCGTTGTGCCCGGGCTTGCAGCTGGCCTTGAACCACGGGTGTTCCTCGCTCGTGTGGCCGGGCACCAGGTCGAACAACACACGGATGCCCTTCTCATGCGCGGCCTTGAACAGCGCGGCGGCGTCCTCGTTCGTGCCGTAGCGCGGGGCGATCTTTTTGTAGTCGCGCACATCATAGCCCGCATCCTTGAACGGTGAATCAAAGCAGGGGTTGATCCACAGGGCATTGCAGCCCAGGTCCCTGATATAGTCGAGCTTGGCAATAATGCCCTGCAAATCACCGATGCCGTCGCCGTTGGTATCATAGAAGCTCTGGGGGTAGATTTCATAGAACACTGCGTCTTTCAGCCACTGTTTCATGAGATGTCTCCTTTACTATAATAGACCGATAGAATATCCACGGCAGCCCGCAGGGCGCATTTCCTGTGCGCTCGGGAGGTTTTCCCCGCCGCGCACGGCCACGGGCGGATAGGAAATCCGCCCCTACGGCGCTCCCTGTCAGTTTTCCGCTTCATGAGTATGGAAACGTTTCATCCGTTTCTACCCCTATACTATCCCCTTCTTCTCCCTTTGTCAACGCAGCAAATCAGACAAAATAAACCACAAATTTTCTACATTTTGCACCAAAAACCGACATATTGCTAAATTGTGAACATTTCATTGACAAATTACGAACATCGCGGTAAAGTAGTAGGCACAAGCGATTGTAAAATTGAATAGGAAAGAGGGATTCATGTAAAATGAATACGCTTGTAATCGTTCTGATTGCCGCGGTTGTCCTGGTATGTGCGTACGCCGGATATGGCCGCTGGCTCGCCAAGACCTGGGGTGTCGACCCCAACGCCAAGACTCCTGCTGTGCGGCTGGAGGATGGCAAAGACTACGTTCCCACCAACGGCTGGACGGTGTTCGCCCACCAGTTCTCCTCCATCGCAGGTGCAGGCCCTGTCACCGGTGCCATTCAGGCTGCCGCGTTCGGCTGGCTGCCTGTCCTGCTGTGGGTCCTGATCGGCGGCGTTTTCTTCGGCGCTGTCACCGACTTCGGTGCGCTGTACGCCTCCGTCAAGAATGACGGCAAGTCCATGGGCCTGCTGATCGAGAAGTACATCGGCAAGACGGGCCGCAAGCTGTTCCTGCTGTTCTGCTGGCTGTTCTGCGGCATCGTCATTGCTGCTTTTGCAGACATGGTTGCCGGCACCTTCAACGCCTTTGACGCCGACGGCGCACAGGTCGAGGCCGCCTTCACCAACGGCTCTGCGGGCATGGTCTCCATCATGTTCATGGTGTTCGCCGTCATCTTCGGCCTGATCCAGAAGAAATTCAACTTCTCCGGCTGGAAAGAGGCCGTCGTCGGCATCGCCTTTATCGTGCTCTCCTTCGTGGTCGGCATGAACTGCCCCATCATCCTGGGCAAGGCTGCCTGGAGCTACATCACCTTCATCTACATCTTCTTTGCGGCGGTCCTGCCCATGTGGCTGCTGAAACAGCCCCGTGACTACATGACCACCTTCATGTTCGGCGCTATGATTGCCGGTGCGATTGTCGGCCTGCTGGTCGCCCACCCCACCATGAACCTGCCCGTTTTCACCGGCTTCAACAATGAGAAGCTCGGCACCATGTTCCCCATCCTGTTCGTCACGGTTGCCTGCGGTGCGGTCTCCGGCTTCCACAGCCTGGTTTCCTCCGGTACTTCTTCCAAGACCGTTGAGAACGAGAAGGACATGCTGAAGGTCGGCTACGGTGCCATGGTGCTCGAGAGCCTGCTGGCTGTCCTGGCCCTCTGCGTTGCCGGTGCTGCCGCTGCTGCGGACGGCACCCCCGCCGCCGGTACCCCGTTCCAGATCTTCAGCCGCGGCGTCGCAGGCTTCTTTGAGATGTTCGGCGTGCCCGTTTCCATCGCTACCGTTTTTATGACGATGTGCGTTTCCGCTTTGGCCCTGACCAGTCTGGACGCCGTGGCCCGTATCGGCCGCATGAGCTTCCAGGAGCTGTTCAGCGTGGACGATATGGAGCACGCCGAGGGCTGGCGCAAGCTGTTCTGCAACGTCTACTTCTCCACCTTTGTCACGCTGGCGTTCGGCTTCCTGCTGACCCAGATCGGCTATGCCAATATCTGGCCTCTGTTCGGTTCCGCCAACCAGCTGCTCAGCGCTCTGGTCCTGGCTACCCTGTGCGTCTTCCTCAAGGTCACGGGCCGCAACAACAAGATGCTGTTCCCGCCGCTGGTCATCATGCTCTGCGTCACCTTCACCGCTCTGGTGCAGCGCCTGATTGCCATGGTCAAGGCCATCTCTGCCGCTGCCGCCACTGCCATCCCCGCCGGTGAGACCACCTGGGGCGCTGTCTTTATCGCCAACGGTCTGCAGCTGATCCTTGCGATCCTGCTGATCGTCCTGGGCCTGAACATTGTGTTCCACAGTGTCAAGGGCTACAAGGCCAGCGAAAAGAACAGCGAAAAGGCTGCTGTTTAATCCAAACAGCACTTGACAAATATACCGTATTGAGGTAATATTTATTCAGCCGCAATGGCGCGGCATTACACTGCACCATTCGGCAGTCATAAGGCATTTGGCCCCGGTGATCCGCACAGTGGAACACCGGGGCTTTTTGCATGAATATGAGGGAAATTTATAAAGGAGAACACAAACCATGAAACTCAAGAACACGCTGGCCCTGAGCCTTGCCGCTGTGATGGCCGCCGGTCTGACCGCCTGCGGCTCCAGCGCCGACACCGCTTCCGCCGCCTCCCCTGCTGCGGATTCCACCGCAGCCGAGAGCACCGAGGCCGCCGCTGACACCACCGCCGCCCCGGACGGCGACGGTGACCCCACCACGCTGACCGTTGCCATGGAGTGCGCCTACGCCCCCTACAACTGGACCCAGAACGATGATGCCAACGGCGCTGTGGAGATCCGCGGCTCCAGCGACTACGCCTACGGCTACGACGTCATGATGGCCAAGAAGATCGGCGAGGCGCTGGGCCAGAAGGTCCAGATCGTCAAGCTGGACTGGGACAGCCTGATCCCCGCCGTCATGAGCGGCGACGTGGACTGCGTCATTGCCGGTCAGTCCATCACGGCGGAGCGCGCCGCGCAGGTCGATTTCAGCGACCCGTACTACTATGCCTCCATCGTCACCCTGACGAAGAAGGACAGCGCTTATGCCAATGCTGCAAGCGTGGCTGACCTGGCCGGTGCCACCGCCACGAGCCAGCTGGGCACCATCTGGTATGATACCTGCCTGCCGCAGATCGAGAACGCCAACATCCTGCCCGCGCAGGAGACGGCCCCCGCCATGCTGGTAGCCCTGAACAGCGGTGCGTGCGACATCGTCGTCACCGACCACCCCACCGGCCAGGCTGCTCTGACCGCCTATCCCGACCTGGTCATGCTGGACTTCGGCGGCGGCGACGGTGACTTCCAGGTCAGCGACGAGGACATCAACATCGGCATCTCGATGAAGAAGGGCAACACCGCCCTGAAGGACGCCATCAATGAGGTGCTGGACACCATGACCACCGACGACTACAACACCATGATGGACGAAGCCATCAGCGTACAGCCCCTGAGCGAGTAATTTTGCCCGCCTGCCCCTGCCGTTTTGCGCGGCAGGGGCCTTGGTGTTGGTGAAGCTGAGGAATCATAAAGGAGAATCTCATGCAAGACTTTTTCGCAAACTGTGCCACAGTGCTGCAAAAGTACGGCTTCTCGTACCTGCGCGGCGCGGGCACGACCCTGCTGCTGGCGCTGGTCGGCACGTTTTTCGGCTGCCTGATCGGCTTTGCGGTGGGCGCTTTGCAGACCATCCCCGTTGACAAGCAGCGTGACCCCGTGTGGAAGCGCGTGCTGCTGAAGATCCTGCACATCTTCCTGCGCTGCTATGTGGAGCTGTTCCGCGGCACACCCATGATCGTGCAAGCCGTGTTCATCTACTACGGCCTTTTGCAGGTGTTCGGCATCAAGATGGGCATGTGGCAGGCCGGCTTCTTCATCGTGTCCATCAACACCGGCGCGTACATGGCCGAAACGGTCCGCGGCGGCATTGTCTCCATCGACCCGGGCCAGACCGAGGGCGCGAAGGCCATCGGCATGAACCACTGGCAGACGATGCTGCACGTCATCCTGCCGCAGGCGCTGCGCAACATCATCCCGCAGATCGGCAACAACTTCATCATCAACATCAAGGACACGTCTGTTTTGAGCGTTATCTCGATCACCGACCTGTTCTTTGTACACAAGAGCGTTGTCGGTGCGCTGTACACCTACTTTGAGAGTGCGGCCATCGTCATGGTCATCTACCTGACGATGACGCTGTTCGCCAGCTACCTGCTGCGCCTGTGGGAAAAAGCGCTGGACGGCCCGCAGAACTACGACCTGAACACGACTGACTCGCTGGCCTACACCAGCGGCATGTACAATGCCCCGGACCCGAACCATGAGTCCCAGAATCTGGATATGAAGGGAGGCGCAGCCCATGTCTGAGCCTGTTATCGAGGTGCGCCACCTCTCCAAGAGCTTCGGCACCCATGTTGTTTTGCGTGACGTGGACTTTACCGTCAACGCGGGCGACGTGACCTGCATCATCGGCGCGTCCGGCAGCGGCAAATCCACGCTGCTGCGTTGCATCAATCTGTTGGAGACGCCCACGAACGGCAAGGTGCTGTTCCACGGCAGTGACATCACGGCCAAGGGGAGCGACCCCTGCGCCTACCGCGCCAAGGTGGGCATGGTGTTCCAGAGCTTCAACCTTTTCAATAACATGACCGTGCTGGACAACTGCACTGCGGGCCTGCGCTACGTGCTGCACCAGGACAAAGAGACCGCCAAAAAGACCGCACTCGAGAATCTGGAGAAGGTCGGCATGGCCCCCTACATCCACGCCAAGCCGCGCCAGCTTTCCGGCGGCCAGAAGCAGCGCGTTGCGATTGCCCGCGCCCTGGCGATGCAGCCCGAGGTGCTGCTTTTCGACGAGCCGACGTCCGCCCTTGACCCGCAGATGGTCGGTGAAGTGTTGGCCGTCATGCGCCAGCTGGCCAAAGAGGGCCTGACGATGATTGTCGTCACCCACGAGATGGCCTTTGCCCGCGACGTTTCGAGCCACGTCGTCTACATGGCCGACGGCGTCATCTGCGAGGAAGGCACCCCCGCCGACATTTTTGAGCACCCGCAGAATGCAAAGACCGTGGAGTTCCTGAGCCGGTTCCGGCAGGCGTAAATTGGTATAAATACGAAAGGTCGTGCTGACGATGGATTGTCGGCACGACCTTTTTGTTTGTGATATTGGGATACGGCCCGGGAGGGAGGAATTTTTCCCTGCAAATTCCGTAAGCGGGAGGACGTAGGGCGGCCTGCCCTCAGGCCGCCGCGCCCGTTTGCGGTTGTGGAAAAGTTTCCGTATTGCCGTTGTAGGGGGCGGCGTCCTCGACGCCCCGCGGGCCGGGCATGCCCGGCCCCTGCGGCGTGTTTTTACGCCAGCGGCACGTCGATCTCATCCTCGATGGCAAAGCTGTAGATCGTCAGCTTTGTCACCGGTACGGCCAGCCGCTGGGCAAATGCGCGGCGGTAGAGCCTTAACTGCGCGGCGTACTCGTCAATGTAATATTGGGCGTCGCGGCTGCGGTCCGTCTTGTAGTCAAGGATCTCCGCGTGCTCGTCAAAGACCAGCACCAGATCGGCAATGCCCTGCACCAGCACCTCCGCCGCGGCAGCACTCCCCTGCCCTGCGGCGGGCGTGACCTCGGCGGCGGGCAGGGCCGTGATGAACGGTTCCTCCCGCAAAATCTGCTTTGCCAGCCGAATGCGCCGCCAGACCGCACTTGCAAAGAAGGGCCGCACAGCGTCCAAATCGAGCTTGTCCGCCAGCGCAGGGTCAAGCAGCTGCAAGTCGGTCTGCCGCCTGACCTCGGCGTCCAGATCGGGCGCGGGGCCGTCAAACGGCACGCTCTGCATAAAGGCATGGATAGCTGTGCCGCGCTCGGCCCCGGTCATTCCGGTTTTCTGCAAGAACGCGGGGCGCTCCAGCGCTACGGGCCGCGCCGCGTGGGCCACGGCGCTGACGCTGACCTTGGCGGGCACCTTTTCCAGCGCCTCGCGCGGACTGCGCCAGGCAAAGCTGGCCTTCAGCATTTCCACCACTGCCGGGTCTGCCGCGGGGGCGGGCGGTGCGGGCGGCTGTTCGGTCTCCTCCGGCAGGGGCAGCACGCGGATGGCCAGCGGTGCGCGGTGCAGCCCGTAATGCGGCAGAAAGCTCGTGTACTCCCACAGTGCGCTGCTGTCCGGGTGGAGCAGCGCCGCGGTCAGGATCCAGCCCGCCCAGCTCGTCATGCTGCGCATGGCCTCGGGGCCGGTGGCCTCGGCGGCAGCGCAGAGTGCCGGGAGCTTGAGGGAGGACGCCGTCTTTTTCAGCGGCACCGTGATAAGTAAAGCGTCCTGCGCGCGGGTCAGCGCCACATACAAAACGCGCATTTCCTCGCTCAATGTCTCGGTGCGGATGGCCTGTGCCAGCGCCGCGTAAGGCAGCGTTTTGAACCGCTTGGCTGCACGGGGCGCGCGCAGCATGACGCCGACGCCCAGCCGGCTATGGGTCAGCACCGGGCGGATGGCGTCGCTCTGGTTGAATTTGTGGTCGGTGTCGGCCACGAACACCACGGGAAATTCCAGCCCCTTGGAGCGGTGCACCGTCATGATCGAGACGCACCCGGGCCGGGTCTGGCCGCCTGCGCTCTGGCTCAAACCGCCGTTGGCCGCAGCGGCGTCCATGGCGCGGATGAGCGACGGCAGGCCCGCCCGGCCTGCACCGGCAGCCCAGGCCGTAAAGCTCAACAGGTCCTCGCGGCAGCGCGGGCCGTCGGGCAGTGCGCCCACCGCGGCCAGATAGCCGGTGCGGGCCAGCAGCTCCTCGATCAGCTCGTCCACCGGCAGCGTGCGGGCCAGGCGGCGGTACTCGGTCAGGGCGTCGGTGAACAGCGCAAAACGCTGCGGCTCGCTGTAGAGCACCGCGCCGTACAAACTGCCTGTGGGCCGGGCGCGGCGCAGCGCCACAAGGTCGTCCGCCGTGTAGGGGAACATCGGGCTTAACAGCACCGCCGCCAGCGGGATGTCCTGCGCAGGGTTGTCGATGACGCGCAGCAGCGCCGCAAACGGGCGGATGTGCGGCTCGTCCAGCAGGTCGGTGGCGGAGTCCGCAAACACCGGGATGCCCGCAGTGCGCAGCGCACCCTCGTAGGCCGCAAAGCCCTTGCGCCCGCGCAGCAGAATGCAGAAGTCATCGTACCGGCAGGGCCGCGGGCCGTCCTTGCCGCGCACAGGGAAACCCTGCCCGACCATCTCGGCAATGCGGCGGGCAATGACGGCGGCGTCGCCGTCCACGTCTGCGCCGTCGATGACGTCGATCTCGCACATACCCTGATAGGCCGCGTCCTTATCGCCGCCCACCACAAGCCGCTGGCCGTCGCCGTAATCGACGCCGCCCAGCCCCCGGGAGAAGAAGGTCTCAAACAGATAGTTGATGCCCGCAATGACGCCGGGCGCACTGCGGAAGTTCGCGTCCAGCGCCAGCGTGGACGGCAGCGGCGCGGGCTGCGGGTGGGGCTGCCAGCGCTGCTGCTTGTCCACAAAGATGCCGGGGTCGGCCAGTCGGAAGCGGTAGATGCTCTGCTTGATGTCGCCGACAAAGAACAGATTGTCGGCCTCGGGCCGTGCCAGCGCAAAATAAATCGCGTCCTGCAGTGCATTGGTGTCCTGATACTCATCCACCAGCACGGCGGCGTACCGTGCGCTGACCGTAGCGCAGAGCGGTGTGCGCTCGTTGGTCTCAGTCAGCAGCAGGTCCAGCGTCAGGTGCTCATAATCCGCGTAGTCCAGCACCTTTTCGGCACACTTGGCCACAAAGCAGCTGTCGGCAAACGCCTGGGTCGCCCGCACCAGCGCGGCCACCAGCGGCGCGGCGCGGCGGCGGTCTGCGGCGAACTCCTCCGCCGTGCATAGCAGCACGTCCTTTTGCAGGCTCGTCATCTGGTCCTTGGCACGGTCCCGCAGCTGGGACGCGGCGGACGCACACTGGTTGGCATCCTTGCCGCCCTTGACGCTGCCCGCGCGCCGCCAGCCGGTCAGGACGGCGTCCAGCGCGGCCAGGCTCTTGTCCCAGTCGCCTTCCTTTAGATAGTAGCAGAGGTTTTTCACCCGCGCGGCGTCGTCCTGCATGACGGCGGTGTAGGCCCGGTCTGCAGCCTCGTCGCGGGCCGCAATGGCTGCGCCGCTTTCCAGCAGCGTTTTGGCCCCCTTTGCGCGGGCCAGCGCAATGCCCAGCAGTTCTTTGCCCCAGAGCGTATCCTTCGGCGGGGCGTCCTGCTGCCACATTGCGGCAAAGGCCGCCAGCGATGCCGCCGGGTGGGGCAACGCGCGGGTAAAGTGGTAGAGGTCGAGGATCGCGTCCCCCGCCGTATTGTCGGTGCGGCCCCGGTCATATAGGTCGGCAAAGGCGCGAAAGTCAGGGTCCTGATAGGCAGTCTCCAGCGTCGCGGCCAGCGTCTCCTGCTCAATACGGGCCAGATCGGCCTCGTCCGCCGTCTCAAAATCCGGCGGCACATCGAGCATCGCAAAGTGCTGCTGCACAAAATGCAGGCAGAACGCATCCACCGTGCCGATGGACGCACGCTGCAACAGCAGCTGCTGGCTGCGCAGATGCAGATCGCCGGGGTGGGCGCGGACCTCCTGCGCCAGGCGGGTCGTGATGTCGGCGCGCAGCTTGGCCGCAGCGGCATTCGTGAAGGTCATGATGAGCAGCTGGTTCGCGTCCACCGGGTGGACCGGGTCGGTGATAAGCCCGACGACGCGCTCGACCAGTACGCGGGTCTTGCCGGAGCCGGCAGCCGCCGAGACCAACAGACTGCCGCCCCGCGCGGAGATGGCCGCCGCCTGCGCCGGGGTAAATTGAATTTTGGGTTGTTCGGGCATGGGGGTGTCTCCTTTATATGAAAAGGCTTTCCCTGCGGGGGAAGCTGTCGCCGCAGGCGACTGATGAGGGGCAGCCTTGCCGCGGCCTCCCATTCACGGGCTGCAATGGCCGCGCCGCCCCCTGTCTGCGGTCGGGGCCGCAGACACCTTCTCCCCAAGGGGGAAGGCGTTCTCATTCCGCAAACGGGTCATCCTTGATGTTGATCGTTCTCTCGTGCTCACCGTCGCGGTGGGTGCAGGCGCAGCGGAACTCACAGTAGGTGCAGGGGGATCTGCCGCCGGTGCAGAGCGGCTCGGCGTCAATGCGGCCGCTGTACAGATTCTTCGCCATATCGATGAGAAGTCCGTCCAGATGGTCGCGGATGCGGCCCAGCTTTGCCGTGTCGGCCAGCGTGCTTTTGGCGTTCAGCGGCTTGCCGGTCTTGGCGCTGAAGGACAGCGGCACAAACTCGCCGGTGCCCTTCGTGTCCATGGCGCGGTAGATGCTCTCCTCGTCCAGCAGCAGGCCGTTCATCGGGTAGGTCGGGGCGGGGTCGGCATCGTCGCCCAGCTCGCTGCGGTCCACGCTCTTGGGCGCGGGGTCGGCCAGCAGGTATTCGACGCCCGCCGCCGTCGCGCCCGGGAACTGCCGCTTGGCGTTGCGCTCCAGCGTGAAAAGATACAAAAGCATCTGGCAGTCGAGGCCGCAGTAGACCTCCTTCAGCTTAAACTCCTTGCCGCCGGTCTTGTAATCGACGACGCGCAGATAGGTGCGGCCCAGCTTTTCCAGCGGCATGGCATCGACGCGGTCCACCGTGCCGACGATGCGCACGATATGACCCGCGCCGTCGTCCAGCTCCACCGGGTCAACGCGGGGCGCGTCGGGGTCGTCGGCGTCGGGACGGTCATCAATGCGCAGCTCAAACGCGACGGGCTGAAAGCCCGACTGCCGCAAATCGCGCTGGATGAACCCCAGCAGCCCCACCAGATTGCGGCGGATGCGCCCGACAAGGTACTCCATCCGCAGTGTCATGCCGGGCAGGTTGACTGCGGTGTACTCGTCCACCAGATCGTTGACGAGCGTCTCCAATTCCTCCGGTGTCAGGTCCTTAAACGCCTCACCCTGGCGGCGCAGGGCGTTTTCCAGTACCCAGTGGGTCAGCGTGCCGCTGATGTTGGGGGCCAGCTCGGCCTTCTGGCGCGGCGCGGCCTTTAAAATGTACTGCAAAAAGTAGCCGAACGGGCAGTATTGGTATTTTTCGAACCGGGTCGGGCTGATGTGCAGCCCCGGGCCGAGCAGGGCTTCCAGCGCAGCGGTGTCCTCGACGCGCTGCTCCGCACCGGCGGTGTCGGCGGCGCGGCGGACGGCCTCATAGCCGGGGGCCAGATTCGGGCTTTCGTCCAGCACGGCGCGGACGGCGGCACCGGCAGCACCCTGCCCGGGGTCCTGCGTCAGCGTGCCGAGCATATCCAGCGCGGCGGCGGGGGCCGCCGCCAACTGCACCGCGGTGGGCGCACAGGGCGGCACGTTCAGGTATTGCAGCACCGGGGCCAGCGCGGCGCTGGCGGGGGCCGTGTCCCCGGCATGGGCGGCGGTGGGCCAGCTCAACCAGAGATACTTCCGTGCGACGGTCAGCGCCTTATAAAAGCAGATGCCTTCGCGCAGGACCTTATTGGCAAAGCAGTCGGGCAGCTCGGCCCCCTGCGCCATCATCAGGTCGCGGTCCGCGTGGGTCAAAAGCCCCTGGTCGCCGGGCGTCTGTGGGAACTCGCCCTCCAAAAGGCCCACCACAAACACGGCATCGGTCTCGGGCAGGCGCATACGGCCCGCCGTCGTCACAATGACGCTGTCAAGGCTCTGCGGTATGTGTCCCATATCCGTCGTGCGCAGCAGCAGCGTGAACAGCTCGGCGTAGTCCGCGGGGGCAAAGACCTCATCCCCCAGCAGCCGCGCCAGCTGGTCCAGCAGACCCATGACAACGTTCCACTCCCGCAATACCTCATCTGCGTCGGGCAGACGGCCCCGGTCACGCAGCGCGGCGGCCAGACGGTTCAGCGCATCCTCGGCTCCGAGGGACTGCAAGAACAGGTAAAGCTGCTTTGTCAGCGCGGCGGCGGGCGCACCGGCGGCTTTTTTCACAAAGGCGGCGACGCGCTCCATCAAAAACGCGCGGGCGGCCTCGGCGTCGGCAAGCGTCTGCACGTCCTGCTCTGTGTCGCGCCCGGCATAGCCCGCCGCGCTGCGGGTGAAGGTCCCGCGCCAGTCGGCGGCAGTCAGCGGCCAGGTGTAGGCATAGTTTTCCAGTGCGCACTGCTGGGTGTCAGGCAGGTCAACAAGGCCGGTTTTCAGCAGACGCAGCACGCTGCGGCTTGACACACCGCGCAGCAGATCCAGCGCGGCGTGCACGGCGCGGGCCGGGGCGGTATTCTCGGGGCTGGTTGCCTCGTCGCAGAAAAGCGGGATGTTCTGCAGGCGGAATTCATACCGCAGCGGCGCTAAGTACTGGTCGGCATTGCGGCAGATGACCGCCATGCGGCTGTAGGGCGTGCCCTGCCGTGCGCGGGCGGCGATCTCGGCGGCGACGGCCTTGGCCTCGGCCTGACGGGACGCCGCGGCGTGGTAGGTGATGGCCGGGTGCGCGGGGTCAACGGTAAGCTCCGGTGTGTAGGCCGGGTCGGCCAGCAGCAGGTTCAGCTCAGCCAGCGCGGGGGCGTCGGCGTGGCGGCGGTCCGCGGTCAGGACCTCGGTGTGGGTGGGGATGTTCGCATCGTTCGCCATCCGCTTTAACGTGTGGATGACATGCTTCGCGCCGCTGAACAGCCCCATGCCGCCGTCTGAATCCTGCTCACCGTCGCAGCACAGGCAGACCGTCACGTCGGCCACCGGCAGCATGGCCGCCAGCAGGGCACGCTTGGGCGCGTTGAAGGTGTCGAACTCGTCGATGAAAACGGCCCGGCCCGCGAAGAATTCCGCGTCCAACCGCTCCGCCGCACGCTGCTGGCGGTCCCCCGGGTCCATGGCGCTCTGGGCCAGCAGCCCCTCGTAGGCGTTGTAAATGAGTGCCAGCTCGTCGAGCTTTTCGCGGTCCGCGCCGGGCGTTTTGGCGTATTCCGCCAGCATTTCCGGCGTGACACCGGCGCTTTTCAGCTCGCTGATCGTCTGGGCGGCCTTCTCGCAGAAGGCCGCGCTGCGGCGCTGGCGGCTGTAGTAGACGACCTTGTCCAGCAGCGAGTCCGCCGCGCGGCGCAGCAGCAGCGCGCGGCCCGCCTCGGTCAGCGTCGGCACCGCCGCCCCGCCGTAGCGGCGCAGCAGCGCCTCCGACAGTGAGGTGAAGGAGTAGCTTTCCACATAGGCGGACAGGCTGTCGCCGAGCGTGCGGTAGAGCACGCCTTCCGTGGAGGAGGTGAACTGCTCCGGCACGATCAGGATGCTGCGCTCTCCCCGCTCCGCGCGGGTGCGCAGCTCTGCCAGCATTTGATAGGATTTACCGGACCCGGAGGGGCCGAGGATGAAATTCAGCATGGTAGTTTCCTTTTTAAAAGGCGTTTTTAAATAAAAAATAATAAATAAGAAATAATAAATAAGAAATAAGAAATAAGAAATAAGGTGGCGTTTTTGCCTGCGGCAAAAACAAAATGTAGGGGCGGATTCCATATCCGCCCGGGGCGTTCCCGGCGCGATACACCTTGCGGGCGCATATAGAATGCGCCCCTACGGCTATTTTTTTGAGCGGTGCGCAGCGCCGCGATCCACCGCATTTATTATTTATTATTTTTTATTTATTATTTGCATAACGGCGTCTTTCACCGCCCATCGCACCTCATACCTTCCAAACACCAGCGCGTTTTCCGCTTTCGTGGGGTAGTCAGACTGTGCGCCGGAGAGGCAGAGAGCCGGGTAGAGGACGCAGAACCAGTTGCGGCCCTGCGCGCCGCCCAGTTCAATTCGCAGGGCGGTGTACTCCCCGCCGGGCAGGGCAAAGCCGCCGTAATCCCGGGCAGCAAAGGCAAACCTATCCAGCCGCAGGCGGGCGGGCTGGGCACTGTGGGCGCGGTGCAGGGCATTGTCCGCGGCGTTTTGCAGCGCAGGCAAAGCGGTTTGCAGCGCCGCCGCGGCCTGCTGCGGGGTGTCGGCCCGGGTCACTGCTTCCGGGATGGCCGCCAGCACGGCGTCCCGCACCTGCAATTTCAGCAGCTGGTCGTCCCAGGTATCGCTGTTGGCCAGGATATGCAGCCGGATCGTATCAGCCCGCACCCGGGCGGCGGTGCGCTGGTGCCAGTCGGCCAGCGCGGTAAGTACAAGCGTCAGCGCCAGCCCCAGGCCAACGCCCAGCTCCAGCACACGGCGGGTATGGCTCGTCATAACACATTTCCCCTTTCAACCGGAGTATGGGATGAAAGGGGAAACTCTAAGCATTATTTTTTTGCCCCAAACAGGCGGCGGACCGTCACACGGGGGCCGCCGTGGGTCGGCTTGCAGAGATAGACCTGCTTGTAGCCGTTTTTCAAGGCAGCTACAGCGCTGCGGGCGGCGTTCTCGTCGTCAAAAATGCCGAACACCGCCGCGCCGCTGCCGGTCATCTGGGCCATGACAGCCCCATGCTCCCGCAGCGTCTTGCAGATAGCGGGCGTCTCCACCGCACCGGAGCAGTGCTCCAGCGCGTTGCCGCCCGCGGCGCAGACCCCGGCCAAATTGCAGTCGCGGATGGCCTGCTCCTGCGCCTCGCAGTCGGGGTGGACAGGGCTGCCCATCGTGTCATACCGGGCGAACGCCTCCGGCGTCGAGACACCGACGCTGGGCATCGCCACCACGAACCGGCAGTCCGGGCAGGGCGGCAGGGCCTTCATCAGGTCGCCCACGCCGCGCACGCGGCAGGTGCCGCCCAGCAGCGCAAACGGCACGTCCGCGCCGATGCCCGCACCGATGGCACACAGTTCGCTCATGGACAGGTGCGCACCGTACAGCTCATTCAGGCCGACGAGCACGCCGGCGGCGTCGGCACTGCCGCCTGCCATGCCCGCGCGGACCGGCACGTGCTTGTAAATCGTCATATCCACACCGGCCAGCAGGCCCGTGTAGTCAAAAAAGGCCAGCGCCGCCTTGACGGCGGTGTTCTTGTCGTTGACCGGCACAAAGCTGCCGGGCAGCGTCAGGGACAGATCATTGCTGCGGCGCAGCGTGATTTTTTCATACAGATCAATCGTCTGCATGACCATATCCAAATCATGGTAGCCGTTGGGCAGCGTGCCCACAACGTCCAACGACAGGTTCAGCTTGGCCGGGGCCAGCACCGTTACCGAGCAGTATTGCATAGGGGTCACTCCTGTTTTTACTTTTTTATCCAGCCGTGTTCGGTCAAAAATTCGCGGATGCGCTTCATCGCGGTCTGCAAATGGTCTACGCTGTAGGCGTAGCTGATGCGGGCATAGCCCTCGCCGGAGGCACCGAACGCCGAGCCGGGGATGATGGCGACCTCCTTTTCCCGCAGCAGCTGCTCGCAGAACTCGCTGCTGGTCAGGCCGCTGATCTGGATAGACGGGAACACGTAGAATGCGCCCCGCGGCTCAAAGCAGGTCAGGCCCATATCGTTCAGCGCCTTGACGACGTAGCGGCGGCGGCGGTTGTACTCGTCGCGCATCATCTCGATCTGGTCGTCGCACTGGCGCAGCGCCGTGATGGCCGCGTACTGGCTCGTGGTCGGCGCGGACATGATGCAGCTCTGGTGGATCTTCGTCATAACTTTGACAAGCGGTGCCGGACCGGCGGCGTAGCCGAGCCGCCAGCCGGTCATGGCGTAGGACTTGGAGAAGCCGTTGACCACAACCGTGCGCTCCGCCATGCCGGGCAGCGACGCAATCGAAACGTGGCGGTCCAGGCCGTAGGTCAGCTCGGAGTAAATTTCGTCGGACAGCACCAGCACATTCGTCTCGCGCAGGACGGCGGCGATCTCCTCCATCTCGGCGGCACTCATGACTGCGCCCGTGGGGTTGTTGGGATACGGGAAGATCAGCAGCTTCGTCCTGGGCGTGATGGCCGCGCGCAGCTGGTCGGCGGTCAGGCGGAACTGATCCTCGGCGCGGGTGGCAATATGAACGGGCACGCCGCCGGTCAGCTGGGTGATCGGCTCATAGCAGACAAAGCACGGCTCCGGGATAATGACCTCATCCCCGGGCTGGACCACCGCACGGATGGTCAGGTCGATGGCCTCGCTGCCGCCGACGGTGACCAGGATGTTTTCCTCTTTATAGTGCAAATCAAAGCGGCGCTGTAAGTAATTGCAGATCTCGCCGCGCAGCTCCTTTAAGCCGGAGTTGGCCGTATACTTGGTGCGGCCCAGCTCCAGGCTGCGGATGCCCGCGTCGCGGACGCTCCACGGCGTTTTAAAATCCGGCTCCCCGACGCCCAGCGAGATGCAGTGGGGCATATCGGCTGCCAGATCAAAGAACTTGCGGATGCCGGACGGGCGCATAGCCTTGGCGGCAGGGGCAAGCAGCTCATCGTAGTTCATCACAGGACGGTACACTCTCTTTCATCGGGTTCTTCGGCCAGGTATAGGCGGCCGCCGCGCTTGTAGGGGCGCAGCACAAAGCTGGTGGCGGTAGAGAGCACGTCGTCCAGCGGGGACAGGCGCTTGGCCACGAAGATGGCGATCTCCTGGAAGCTGCGGCCCTTGATGATGACCTGCAGATCATAGCTGCCGCTCATCAGCAGCACGGTGTCGACCTCATCAAACTGGGCAATCGTCATGCCTATGTCGTCAAAGCCGCGGGCCTTGTGGGGGGTCACGCGCAGCTCAATGACAGCCTCGACGAGGTTGACACCGGCTTGTTCCCAGTCCACGAGCGTCTCATAGCCGCGGATATAGCCCTTTGCGGCGGCCTCATCCATCATGGCGGCGATTTCTTCAGGTGTTTTATCCAGCATCGCCGCGATGTCCTCAATCGGCATACGGGCGTTCTTTTCCAGAATGCGAAGCAGTTCTTCCATAGTAGGTACACCTCACTCAAGTATATATAGATGTATTATACCATATTCCGCAGCGGATTGCACTAGTGTCCGGCGGATTTTTGCAGCAGAACTGCAGGGGCCATCCCATAAGAGGTCATCTATGGCAAGGCTGCGGGCCGTACAGGTGCGGCCCCCGCGGCGCTGCCGCAAAAAAAGCGCCCGCTCATGCGCATGGCACAAGCGGGCACTTTTCAAATTCAGGGTTACCCCTCTGCCGGGGTGTCGCCGGTATCGTCGAGGTTTTCGGCATCCGGGGCGACCTCAGCGCCTTCCTCGGGGACGGGCGCGTGCTCGGTGCTCGCGGCATCCGACGTGCCCATTTCCTCGTTCTGCATGTTATCCACAACGGCATCCGTCGGGGCGGGGATCGGCGTGACCTCAACCTGCATCTCGCTGTCGCGCAGGGCGGTCAGGTACCACTGGCGGTTCTCGCCGCGGGTAAAGACATAGTCCATATACTTCGTCGGCTCAGTGGGCGCGGTCAGGGACAGCTCACCGGTGGCGTTGTTCGACGACGTCGGCACATAGCCGACAGTCACGATGCGCTGGCCGTCCTTCTTGGTGATCTTTTCCACCGTCGGCGTGTACAGCGCCACCGAACTGGTGACGGGCACCAGATAGGCCTGCTTTTCTTCGTCGTACTGGTAGACGAACTCCGCCGTGCTGAACGTGCCCTCCGTCACCTGGTAGTCCGGCCCGAGCAGGTTGGAGATGTAGGTGTCGATCTCCAGCGCCGGGATCAGGGCCGAGCCGGTGTCGGGGTCGCGCTCGTACTGGTCCAGGCTGCCGCCGCTGTTCTGCACCTGATAGACAGTGCCCCAGATGGCGGCCTGTTTGAAAATGCCCTCGTCCACGCTGTTCACGTCGTCAAAAGCGACGGGGTCCAGCATGACCATGCCGTACAGGCGGTCACGGTACTCATTGCGCAGGTCCGTGTCGTCCAGCGCTGCGCGCACAAGCCCGACGATCCAGCCCAGCACGGTGAACAGGCCGATGAGTGCCAGCAGCAGTGCCGCTGCGCCCACGACCTGCCGTGCCAGACGGCGGTTATTGCGGATATGTTCTTCTCTGTAATTTGCCATTGTGGATGTGTTGCTCCTTTTGGGGGATTGAGTGAAAAAGCCCTCCCGGAGAGGAGGGGGCCCGCAGGGCCGGGTGAGGAGCCGATCGGCAGCCGCAAGGCTCCCGGGGCGATGACGAGCATCGTCCCCTACACGTAGGGGCGGATTCCATATCCGCCCGCGGAGGCTTCCGCTGCCGCAAACGGGCACGGGCGAGCACTGCTCGCCCCTACATTCTCTGCAAGGGGGAAGGCTGCGTGTGCTTACTTATTCTTATACATCTGCTCGTAATATTTCTGGTAATCGCCGCTGGTGACGTGAGCCATCCAGTCGGGGTGCGCCAGATACCAGTCGATGGTCAGGACGATGCCCTTCTCAAACGGGGTCTCGGGGTACCAGCCCAGATCCTCCTTGATCTTGGTGGGGTCGATACCGTAGCGGCGGTCATGGCCGAGGCGGTCTGCAACGTGGGTGATCAGCTCCTCGCTGATGCCCTCGTCCTTCAGGCGGTCATGCAGCTGGGCAATGACGGTCTTGACGATGAAGATGTTCGGGCGCTCGTTGTGGCCGCCGACGTTGTAGACCTCGCCGTCCTTGCCGCCATTGGCGACCATGTCGATGGCCTTGCAGTGGTCCATAACATACAGCCAGTCGCGGATCTGCATACCGTCGCCGTAGACGGGCAGCGTCTTGTGCTGCTTGGCGTTGTTGATGAGCAGCGGGATCAGCTTCTCGGGGAACTGGTAGGGGCCGTAGTTGTTGGAGCAGCGGGTAATGTTCATCGGCATGCCGTAGGTGTCGTGGAACGCCTTGACGAACATATCGGCGCTGGCCTTGGAGGCAGAGTACGGGCTGTGCGGGCACAGCGGGGTCGTCTCCATGAAATAGCCCTCGGCGCCCAGTGCGCCGTAGACCTCGTCGGTGGAAACCTGCAGGTATTTTTTGCCTTCCTTCCAGGTCTTGGCGGCGGCGTCATACCAGGCATCCTTGCAGCACTGCAGCAGGTTGACCGTGCCCAGCACGTTGCTCTCGACGAAGATCTCGGGGTTCTTGATGCTGCGGTCCACGTGGCTCTCGGCCGCAAAGTTGATGACGTAGTCGGGGTCGTACTTTGCGATCAGGTCGGTCACAAGCGCCTTATCGCAGATGTCGCCCTGTACAAAGATGTGGCGGGCATCGTCCTCGATGTCCTGCAGGTTCTCGAGGTTGCCGGCGTAGGTCAGCTTGTCGAGGTTGACAAGGCGGATGTCCTCATACTTTTCCAGCATGTAGTGGACAAAGTTCGAGCCGATGAAACCGGCGCAGCCGGTCACAAGATAGGTTTTCATATATTAAAGTTCTCCATTCCAGTTTGCAAAAAAGTCCTTGAGGGCGTCCTGCCAGTCGCGCATCTCGTCGCCGACGGTGCAGCGCAGCATCCGGTTTTCCAGTGCGCTCCATGCCGGGCGGCTGGCGCTGGCGGGGTTGGCGGCGGCATACTCGGCGCTGGTCACAGGCTCGACCTTGCAGCTAAGCCCTGCGCCCTGCATGATGGCACAGGCAAAGTCGTACCAGCTGCAAATGCCGTTGCCGGTGCAGTGGTAGATGCCGTAATCGTGGCTGACAGCCAGCTTGAGAATGTGGTAGGCCAGGTCAACGGCGTTCGTCGGGTTGCCCAGCTGGTCATTGACGACGGTGATCTTATCGTGGGTCCGGCCCAGACGGATCATCGTCTTGACGAAGTTTTTGCCGTAGCTGCTGTAGAGCCATGCCGTCCGCACAATGAAGTGCCGGCGGCAGAAGCGCTCGACATACTGTTCTCCCAGCAGCTTCGTCTGGCCGTAGGCCGAAATCGGCGCGGGCACGGCGCACTCGTCCAGTGCGACGCCGCCGTTGGCGGTGCCGGGGAACACATAGTCGGTGGAAATGTGGATCAGGCGCGCGTTGACCTTCTCACACGCCAGCGCCAGATTGCGCGGGCCGATGGCGTTGACCTTAAAGGCCGCGTCGCGGGCGGTCTCGCAGCCGTCCACGTTCGTGAAGGCGGCGCAGTTGATGACGGTGTCGGGCTGGTGGCGGCGGATGTAGTTGATGGTGGCCTCACGGTCCGTGATGTCCAGCTCATCGACATCCACCGGGATAACGGTGGCCTTGCGCAGGCGCTCGGGCAGCGGGCCGATGGCGCAGCCCTCCGCGGAAAGCTGGTGCTGCAGCTCGGTGCCCAGCTGCCCGCGGCAGCCGGTAATCAGAATTTTCATGCGTATTCCCCTACTCTATCAGTATTGCAGCTTGTCGTCGGCGACATTCTTCAGATGCTGGCCGTAGGGGGATTTTCCGTAGCGGGCGGCACTTTCCAGCAGCTTTTCCTTGGTGATCCAGCCGTACTTGTAGGCGATCTCCTCGGGGGCCGAGATCTTAATGCCCTGGCGCTGCTCGACGGTCTGCACAAAGGTGGCAGCTTCCACCAGAGAGTCCATCGTGCCGGTGTCCAGCCAGGCATAGCCACGGCCCAGTAACTGCACATCCAGCTTGCCCTCGTCCAGGTACATCTGGTTCAGGGTGGTGATCTCCAGTTCGCCGCGGGCGCTGGGCTTGACCTGCTTGGCCATCTTGACGACGTCCTTGTTGTAGAAATACAGGCCGGTGACGGCGTAGTTGCTCTTGGGTTCGGCGGGCTTTTCCTCGATAGAGGTGGCATGGCCGTCCTTGTCAAAGGCGACAACGCCGAAACGCTCGGGGTCGTTGACAAAGTAGCCGAACACGGTGCTGCGGCCGGCGGCGGCGTTGGCTGCAGCGCCCTTGAGCCGCTTGGAGAAACCGGCGCCGTAGAAGATGTTGTCGCCCAAAACCATGGCGCAGCAGTCGTCGCCGATGAACTCCTCGCCCAGAATGAACGCCTGTGCCAGGCCGTCCGGGCTGGGCTGCACCTTGTACTGCAGGTGCAGGCCGTACTGGCTGCCGTCCCCCAGCAGGGCCTCAAAACGCGGGGTGTCGGTGGGGGTGGAGATGATCAGGATGTCCTGGATGCCGGCCAGCATCAGGGTGGACAGCGGGTAGTAGATCATCGGTTTGTCGTAAACGGGCAGCAGCTGCTTGGAGGTGACCATCGTCAGCGGGTAAAGTCGGGTGCCGGCGCCGCCGGCAAGGATAATACCTTTCATCGTTACAACTCCTTATTTTATATTCCGTGCGCGCCGCCCATCCCACGGGGGCAGATCCCCCTGGGGCATAATCTCGCACAATAGTAGAGTTATTATAACGCATTTACGCCCCGGGCGCAAGGGGCAAATCTTGCCGGAAACTGCGCCCGGCGGCTGGATTTTGTTGCCAATTTGTTACCTTTTTGTGACGATTGCTTGACGTAAAGGGCGCTGTGTGGTACAATGTACAAAACGTAAATGTTAATGGCGCGTATCTCTGCGCATTTTTATAGCTGATCCTCGGCCTTTGTACTTTGAATTTAAGGAGGCGTTTTCGCGTTGAAACGCTTTTTATGCGCTGCATTTTTTATGGCGCTTGTCGTTTTATTTGCTGCCTGCGGCGCACTGAACAGCAGCACCGCGGCCAGTGCCGCCACGGCGACCCCCACCAGTTCTACCTCCCGCACCCAGAAAAGTGAGCCGGTGCAGGTGAAGGAAAACCCCGCCAAGGTGGATGTGGTCGGTGAGCAGGCCGCGACAGCCCCCACGGCTACCGCAGCCCCCGCCCAGACCCCCGCGACCGGGGATTTCCCGGTGATGTATCTGGCAGGTGTGATCGGGCTGATCCTGATCTGTTCGGCCGGACTTTTAATGCTTCGTAAAATATAAGCGGACAACGCCCTGCGGGGCGTTTTTTTTGTTATACTTAAGCGTAGGCATCGTCGGCGTATGTCCGCCGAGGACGATGGATTTTAAACGGAGAGGAGGCAAAGCTATGCCGCGGCATTACCGCAAACTGCGGGGCAACTCGGCCTATTATCCCTTTGCGGCGCGCACCGGCATGCGGGCCCGCCAGCGGCGGGAGGTCCGCGCCCTGCGCATCGCCGGTACGGTGCTGCTGGGGGCGGCTGCTGCTTTGCTTCTGCGCCAGACTGTAGGCCGCGGCGGCCAGCCGGAAGCTCCGGTACAACCTGTCCCCTCCCCAGCGCTGGTGGAAACGGCAGAAAACGCCCGCGGCAGCAGCATCACGGTGCAGCCGGTGGCTGCCACCCGCGACGCCCTGGCCGCCACACTGGATGCCGACGATGCCGCTCACGCCACCCCGGCTCCGGCAGCACCGGCTGCCCACATCCAGGAGGTACTGCCTGCCTACCGCGACCTCTACGAGCAGAACCCCGACCTCATCGGATGGCTGACCATCGACGGCACTGACATCGACCTGCCCGTGGTGCAGACCCCCGGCAACAACGAGTACTACCTGCGCCGCGGCTTTGACCGGCTTTACGCCACCGGCGGCACGCTGTTCATGGACGAGCACTGCTCCATCGATCCCGACGCCCCCACCGCCAACTGGCTGATCTACGGCCATAACATGGCGGACGGTTCGATGTTCGGCCAACTGACCCGCTACCGCAGCGAGGATTTTTACAAAGCACACACCACCTTTACCTTTAACACGATCTACGAGACGGCAGCCTGGCAGGTAGTGGCCGCGCTGGATACGACCCTGGGCGCGGATGAACTGCCCTACTACACCTTTTTTGATGCGGATACCAAGCTGGAGTGGCAGCAGCGCGTGGACGCCATCACAGCGCTGTCCCTCTATGATACCGGTGTGACGCCGGCATATGGCCAGCAATTGCTGGTGCTTTCCACCTGCGGCACCTCCTCGCCCACCGCTAAGACCCGCTTTGCCCTGCTGGCAGTGCGGTGCGGCGAAAACTGATTTTGCACTTGCATTTTATAAAAGAATCGTCTATGATGGTGCATGAACTATTTTAGTCAAAAAAGGAGCCTGTACAAACTATGGCAGAATTTACCTATGAAGTTACCGAGCGCATCGCTGTGCTTTCTACCAACGCCCGCGGCTGGGAGCGCCAGCTGAACATGGTCAGCTGGAACGGCAACCCGCCGAAGTATGACATCCGCGATTGGTCCCCGGACGGCAGCCGCATGGCCAAGGGCATCAGCCTGACTGAGGAAGAGCTCAAGACCCTGAAAGACATCCTGAACGATATGGAACTGTGAGGTTCGCATGGAAGACTACCGCGCCCGGTTTGTGGAGATCTACAATAAAAACATCACGCGCCCCGGCGCGGACCGCCTGCTGAGCTGGCTGGAGACCACGGACTTTTTCACGGCCCCTGCCTCCACCCGCTACCACGGTGCCTGCGAGTGCGGCCTGGTCATGCACAGCCTGAACGTCTACGACGCGATGATGCAGCATTTTTACACCGAGGGCGAAAACGCCGAAAGCTACGCCATCTGTGCCCTGCTGCACGACCTGTGCAAGGCTAATTTTTACAAAGTCAGCACCCGCAACGTGAAAAACGACGCCACCGGCCAATGGGAGAAAGTGCCGTTTTACCAGGTGGCTGACCAGCTGCCCTACGGCCACGGCGAAAAGAGCGTGTATCTCATCGAGCATTTCATGCGCTTGAAAACCGCCGAGGCTATTGCTATCCGCTGGCATATGGGTGGGTTTGATGATGCCGTCCGCGGCGGCAGCTTTGCCGTGAGCGATGCCTACAACAGCTATCCCCTCGCTGTAAAGCTCCACATCGCTGACCTGACGGCAACTTACCTGATGGAGCAGGGCACCAGCGCTGTGGAAAACGGGCACCCCAAAAACAAATGATTTCATATCGCACCTAGCGGGCGTTGCCACCATGTGACAACGCCCTTTTTTAGTGGGCTTCTTCCGCCGGGTGGGAAAACGGCTGCATAGGGGGCGTTTCGGGAAAATCGCTGTGTATATGCGCACGCAGTAAAACGGCCAGGTTCTTCAATATAGAGGTGTTCTTCCATTAGCGAATATGGTATACTCAGTTTAATACGGTAAATTAAAATTTGTGAAAGCAAAAAAATTCAAACAGCCTCATTGTATGGCTTATAAAAACAGGCTATGCTTAAAGCAGGAGGTGGCTATTATGGCAAATGAAGATAAAAAAGATTTCAACGCTATGTTGCATGACAGTAAGGACATGCCTAAGTTTCAGACGATAACGGATGAAAAGAGCATAGAAAAATATGGTGGGGACAGAATGTACTTTGCACCGCCGATCGACTATGACAGAATTATGAAGTGTGTTCCCTATGGAAAAGTAATTACTGTTGGGAAAATTCGTGATTACTTCGCAGAACAAAACGGCGCAGATTTTACAGAGCCTATTACGGCGGGAATTTTTGTATCCATTGCAGCTTGGGCAAGCTATCAGCGCTCTGAGGATGAAACGCCTTATTGGAGAACGCTGAAAGCAAATGGAGAGTTAAACGCAAAATATCCTGGTGGTATAGAAGCGCAGAAAGAAAAATTAGAAGCAGAAGGGCATACAATTATTCAGAGGGGGCGCAAAAATATCAGTTATTATGTAAAAGATTATGAAAAGGCGATGTTTGAATTGAATTAGACAGCTTCCAGTTTACCGTACTCGTTCCCGGCAGAGGTTGGGGCAGGTACGCCCCAACAAGAAACTGTCCGCGGGGCAAAAATTGAAAATTTGTGGCCACGGAACGATTCGTGCTCTCATAAACAATAGAAAACCCAGAACTGCACAGCTGATTCAGCCAACAGTTCTGGGTTTCTTGTTATCAGGTCAAAATACTGTTTTACGGGGGCCCTGCCATATGACGGGACCTGCTTTTTCTACAAAAACAATCAATTACTTCAACATCTTATAAATAGCTTCCATATCGCTCTGGTGCAGCACCTTGGCGGAGCCCTTGGCACCGCCGCAGGCTCGGGCGCAGCTGGCGGCCATCTCGGCCATCTGCTCGTCGGTGGGGTCGATGCCCAGCTCCTTGAAATTGACGGGCATGCCGATGCGATGATAGAACTCCTCCATCGCGGCGATACCGGCCAGCGCGGTCTCCTCATCGGTGGCACCGGGGGTCACGCCCATGACGTTGACGGCGTACTTCACAAAGCGGGGCAGGCAGTCCTTGTAGACATAGCGCGCCCAGCTGGGCCAGACTGCGGCCAGGCCTGCGCCGTGGGTGACGTTGAACATGCCGCCCATCTCATGCTCCAGCAGGTGGGGCATCCAGTCGCCGCCGTCGCTGCCGCAGCCGGTCAGGCCGTTGTGTGCCAGAGAGGACGCCCACATCACCTCGGCGCGGGCATCGTAGTTGCGCGGGTCGGTGTGCAGCACTTCGGCGTTGTGCATGACGGTGCGCAGCAGGCCTTCGGCCAGCGCGTCGGTCAGTTCCATCGTGCCGCTGTTGACAAAATAACGCTCCATCGTGTGCATCATGATGTCGGCACAGCCGGCCTCGGTCTGGTAGTCCGGCAGGGTCATGGTCAGTTCGGGGTCCATGATGGCAAACTTCGGGCGGGCCAGGTCGTCGTCGTAGGCGCGCTTTTCCTCGGTGTCGGTGTTGGTGATGACGCAGCTGTTGCTCATCTCAGAGCCAGCGGCGGCGATGGTCAGCACGGATGCAACCGGGAAGCAGGCTTTGGCCTTGCGCTGGCCCGCGTACAGCTCCCAGACATCATGCTCCGGCTCAGCCAGGCCGTAAGCGATGGCCTTGCAGGAGTCGATGACCGAACCGCCGCCGACAGCCAGCAGGAAGTCTACGCCGTTGGCCTTGGATAGCGCGATGCCCTCGCGCACCTTGGCCAGATGCGGGTTAGGCACAACGCCGCCCAGTTCCACGTGGAAGATGCCCGCCTCATCCAGCGACTTCTTGACGCGATCCAGCACGCCGGAACGCACAGCGCTCTGGCCGCCGTAGTGGATCAGCACGCGGGTGCCGCCAAACTGCTTCATCAGCTCGCCGACTCTTTCGACCGAACCTTTGCCGAACGCGACTTTGGTCGGGGTGTAATAGGTAAATCCAAGCATTGTAAAAACCTCCTGCTAACTTTGGATGCTGCCAAAATCGTGCATCTTGCACAAAATTCAAGCGCATACATCCGTTTTTTCTAATCATAGCACAGAGCGCAGGCGGGTGCAAGAGGAAATTTTGTGGGCCTCATGGCAGGGCTTATTCCGTCGGCAGGCTGACGTCCCACTGGGCCAGCTCGACCAGCGGATCGGTGTTTTTATCCACCAGTTTTACGGTCAGACCGGCGGCATCGGCGGGGGCAGCGTCAAAGTCGTAGCTGACGGTGCTGCTGTCTGCACTGGGGCGGCTGCTGGCGCATTGCAGCTTTTGGCCATCCGCGGAGAACAGCTGCAGCGTGGCGCCTTCGGGGGCATCTGCCGATAGCTGTACCGTTACACGGGTCTCGCCGGGGGCAGCAATCACACTGGACAGCGTATAGCCGTTGACTTCCGGTTCGGAAACCGTACCGATACGGTTGGCCGTATCGCCGGACGAGGCGGTAAAGTTCAGCTTCCAGCGGCCATCCAGCATGGTGCGCAGATAGCTGCCGTCGGCATCATAGGCATTCTGCACGCCGGTCAAGCCCGCCACGGTCAGCTGGCAGTCGATGGCAGCGGTGTCGCCGTTGTAGTCCGCCAGGTCATAGTCCATGGCGGCGGCGTAGGTGTGGTCGTCCACTTTTTCAAACACAAAACCGTTCTGGGGGTAAAGGGCCTGCCCGTTCGCTAGCAGGGTGCCGTCGGCCTGCGCCTGGCAGATCTCGATCCAGCCTTCGCCGCCCGGATTCTGGGCCAGCCAGTCGTAACCCGCCAGACTGTCATTCCCGTCCGGGGCGGTCAGCGTCAGGCCGATGCGCAGGTAGAGGCCGTCGCAGTAGACCTGGTTCAGCGTCAGGGTGTAGGGGTTGGCGGTGCTGCTCTCCCCTGCCTCGCTCTGGCTTTCCGGTACGGCAGGCACTGCGGCCTGCTGGGCATAGCCGGAAAGCCGGTCGCTTTTCAGTTGGTTTTTGCTGTCATGCTGGTTGAGAAAACTGAACACATCCCCCACAAAGGGCAGCCCCTCGGCCAGCGCAGGATTCACTGTATTGACCCCGCACAGTACGGCCATGCAGGCGGCGACTCCGGCCAGTGCCCTGCCCCAGACAGGAACGCGGCGGCGCTTGGCGGATTTTGCACGGTGTACAGATTTTTTGCGCGGTGCTTCGCCGGATTCGACGTGTACTTTTGCCAGTACAGCATCAGCCAGGCGGTCGCTTTCGGCGGCGGTCAGCGGTGTTTCCTCGGTGGGCAGGGCGTCAAGCTCGTTCCAGAATGTATGCAGATCAGCCATGTGTATAACCCCTTTCCTGTAATTGGCGGCGCAGGCGGTCGCGCCCACGGCTCAGCCGGGTGTTTACGGTGGATACCCGCAGATCCAGCGCGGCGGCGATCTCCCTGCTGGATTGCATCAGGTAGTATTTGCGCAGAAATATCTCACGGTTGGGCGGCTCCAGCGCTGCCACCAGCACGGCCAGCTCGTCGGCGGCATCCCCAGCCGGGTCGGCGGGCAGGTCGGCGATGGTGGCGGCCAGTTCATCGGTCAGCGGCAGAGTGTCGTGCCGCTGTAAGGCGCGGTAACGGTTGATGGCGGTATTCCGTGCTGTGACGATGAGCCAGGCCCGCACCGGTGTGCCGGTGGCTTCCAGCCGGACGGCATTGCGCCACAGCGCCACAAATACATCGGCGGTACATTCCTCTATATCCCGGTCGTGCCCGGGCAGGATGCGGCGGACAATGCCCCGCACCAGCGCGGCGTAGTCCCGCATGGCCCACCGCAGCCCGGTATCCGGGTCCTGCCGGATGGCCTGCAACAGCGTGGGCGTGGTGTTTGTTTGCATGAGCTTCAACTCCTTTTGTTTTGGCGCCTTTCACTCTTATAGACAAGCGGGACGGAGAAAATCTTACAGGAAAATGGGGAAAAGTTTCGGGCCGATGACGAGCATCGTCCCCTACAGAAGTGGAGCGTGAGGCAACAAAAAACTCCCCGATTTTCATCGGGGAGTTTATGTACAAATTATTGGTTATCGCCCATGCGGTCGATCTGATCCTGCAATAGCTGGGATACTGGGCGGTTCACGCTGCGCAGGCGGCGTACCGGCTTGGCGGGCGCACGGTGCGGCGTTGCCTTGACCCGGAACTTCTCCGGCTTGGGCGGTGCGGCCTGGGGCTGAGGCTGCTGCGCAGGCTGGGAAGTCTGGGGTACAAGCTGAGGCACAACCGGTGCGGCGGGCGCACTTTCCGTGGGCAACGGCTCTACGGGAATATCCGTCTCCGGGGTGCCCTGGGCATAATCGCGCATTTCCACGCCCAGCTCCTTCAACTCGGCCTCGGTCTCATCCAACGCCTGGTAGATGGCCAGAGTCAGGTTATCGAGGTCCAAAGTGGCAGCGCTCAAACGCTGATCCACCCGTGCCAGGCGGTCGCGCACCAGCATTACGCCGGAGGCAATGCCCCGGGCATTCTCGGCCATGCGGGACTTCTGGGTGTCGGCCTGCTGCTTCAGCTCCTTTTCGGCGCTCTCGGCATACAGCTTGGCATCGGCCAGAATTTTCTGGGCTTCCAGCTTGGCTTCCCGCACTACATCGGGCGTGGGGGCCGGGGCTGCGTTCAACTGGCGGGCTGCAGCCAACTGCTGCGTCAGCGTTTCGTTCTGTTGCTGCAGGTCGTGGCATTTCAGCTGCCAGATGTTGGCATTTTTCTGGATCTCCCGGTGCTCGCTCTGCACGCTTTCAGCGACGGATTGTGCTTTTTGCAGCTGCTCGTCGCTTTCGTGGCGTTTGCTCTCGGCCAGGTCAGCCCGCTGGTTGGCGGCGGCTAACTCGGCTTTCAGGGCCTCGATGCGGGCTTCGGCATCACTGCGCTGGCTGCGCAGATCATCCAGCTGGGCTTGAAGCTGGCGCAGCTTTTCCTGGTATTCCAGTTCATGCTGCTGGGCTTCGTTGGCGAGCGTGTTCATGTACGCCAGGACATCATTTTTATCGAAGCCGCCAAACATACGGGAGCGGAACCCCTGCTCCTGTATGTTCATGGAATCAGATGGCATGGCGTTTTACATCCTCTCGCGGAAAATTTAAAGTCAGGGGCAATCAGCTGCGCTTGTTCAGGATGCTGAGCAGATCGTCGAAGTAATCGCCGTCATCCTCTTCCTCGGCCGGGGCCTGCTTGGCGGCGGGCTGGGCGTCAAAGGACTGGGTGAAGATGGGGTTGGGCATGACAGGGTTGATGTCCTGCTGCGGGGCAGCGGTGCGCTGTGCGGGCTGGGCAACCTCGGCCTGAGCCGGAGCCTCAACAGGCTGGACGGCGGGGGCAGGGGCGACACCGCGCTTGGCATCGACATGGGCCTGGATGGGCTCGTCGACCTCGGGGGTGCTCTCGAAGCCGGTGGCAACGACGGTGATGCTCATCTCGTCGCTCAGGCGCTCGTCGAATGCAGTACCCCAGATGATGTTGGCATCGGGATGTGCGGACTGGGTGATCATGGAGGCAGCGGTCTCGACATCCTCCAGGCCGATGTCCGGGCTGGAAGTGATGTTGATGATGACACCGCGTGCGCCGGCGATGCTGGTCTCCAGCAGCGGGCTGGAGATGGCAGCCTTGGCGGCGTTCTCGGCCTTGCCGGCGCCCTTGGCGACGCCGACACCCATGTGGGCGAAGCCGGCGTCCTTCATGATGGAGCGGACGTCTGCGAAGTCCAGGTTGATGAAGGCAGGAATGTTGATCAGGCTGGAGATGCTCTCAACGCCCTGACGTAGCACGTTGTCGGCAGCCTCAAAAGCGTTCATCAGGGTGATGCGCTCCTGGCTGATGAGCTTCAGGCGCTCGTTGGGGATGACGATCAGAGAGTCGACGTGCATCATCAGGGAGGCAATGCCCTGCTCGGCCAGGCTCATCTTGCGCTTGCCCTCAAAGGCGAAAGGCTTGGTGACGATGCCGACGGTCAGGATGCCCAGGTCATGGGCAGTCTCGGCCACGACAGGGGCAGCGCCGGTGCCGGTGCCGCCGCCCATACCGGCGGTGATGAAGACCATCTGGGCGCCCTTCAGGGCGTTGGAGATCTCATCCTTGCTCTCCTCGGCAGCGCGCTGGCCGATCTCGGGATCAGCGCCGGCACCGCGGCCCTTGGTGAGCTTTGCGCCCAGCTGGACCTTCTGGGTGGCCTTGGAATTCAGCAGAGCCTGCTGGTCGGTGTTCATTGCGACGAACTCGACACCGGAGAGGCCGGACTCGACCATGCGGTTGACAGCGTTGCCGCCGCCACCGCCCACGCCGATGACTTTAATGTTGGTCACATTTTGCATTTCTTCGTCAAGAACGAATGCCATGAGTGTATCCCCCTAAGTGTTTGTTTAAAATGGCACAGGACCCAGGGCAGGCCCTGTAAATGGGCACACTGGTCCGTGGATTTTTTGCATATAACTGATTATTAGAATACCAAATTTTCCTGTCAATTTCAATACCTGCGCCAGAATTTTGCAAAAAAATGCCCTCATCACCGCAGAATCCACCAATACGGGCCGGGGGGATGCCCGGTTTTTGGCAGGAACGTAGAAAAATTATGTCTTTTCTGTGATGCAATCGGCCCCAAGGGTGCGCAGGTCGCCGGGCAAATCGGCATAACCGCGGGGAATATGGCCGGGGTCCCGCAGGAGGGTCACGCCTTCGGCCCCCAGTGCAGCCAGCAGCAGGGCGGCCCCGCCGCGCAGGTCGGGGGCGGTCACCGCAGCTCCGTGCAGGGCTGCGCGGCCGTCCATATAAAGTGTACGCCCGGCGGTGCGGCACCCTGCCCCCAGGGCGGCAAAGCCCTCGGCGCAGGCAAAGCGGCGGGCAAACAGGTGGTCGTAGATCTCGCTGGGGGCGTCGGCGGTCAGCAGCACGGCGGCAGCCAGGGGCGCGGTATCGGTGGCAAAGGCGGGCCAGGCGTTGGCGCAAAGCGTTTGCCCGCCGCGCAAAGGCCGGGCGGGGCTTCGGGCCAGCGTGACGGTGGTATCCTGGCGGGCGACATCCACGCCCGCCGCCTGCAAAAAGTCGAGAAAGGCCGCATAATAGGCGGGGGCGCAGTGGGTGACGGTCACCTCTCCCCCGGCGCAGGCCAGGGCGGCGGCGTAGGTGGCGGCGGCGATGCGGTCCGGCAGGGGCGTCCAGGCGGTGCCCTGCAAAGGCTTGCCGCCCTGCATCACCACCACCGGCGTACCGGCCCCGGTGATGTGCGCCCCGCAGGCACGCAGAAAGTTCGCCAGGTCGCATATTTCAGGCTCGCAGGCAGCCCCGCGCAGGATGGTTGTGCCGCCCGCCTGGGTCGCGGCCATCATCAGGGTCATGGTAGCCCCCACGCTGGGCAGGCGCAGGGCGAAATCTACCCCGTGGAGCGGTCCGCGCCGCCGCAGTGTCACGGCGATGCCCTCCAATTCCACCTGGGCACCCATGGCCGCCAGCCCGGCCAGGTGGATGTCGACGGGACGGGGACCCAGCTTGCAGCCGCCGGGCAGCGGCAGGCGCACCTCGCCCACCCGGCAGAGCAGCGGCGCCAGGTAGAACACCGAGCTGCGCATGGCCCCGGCGAGGTAGTCGGGAATCTCCCCTTGCAGGTCTTGGCCGGGGGCAACGAACAGGTCACTCCCCTGCCGTTCGGCCTTGGCACCCACGGATTGCAGCAGCGCCAGGCTGGTGGCGACATCGGCCAGGGGCGGCACGGCCCGCAGGCGGCTGGGGGTACGGCACAGCAGGGTGGCAGCCAGCAGCGGCAGTACGCTGTTTTTGGCGGCGGCGGGCCGTATGCGGCCGTGAAGCGTCCGCCCGCCGGTGATGGTGATAAGTTGCATGGGTACCCCCTTTTACGCTGGCTGTGCGTGGAAATTGTAGAGGATGTAGGGGCGAACAGCGTGTCAAGCCCGCGGGCGGATGCGAGCATCCGCCCCTACAAATCCAGCCACACGGCCTGCTGTAGGGACCGATGCTTGCATCGGCCCGTAAACCCTGCGGCAACGCAAGGCTCTGCGGGCGACACTGCTCGCCCTTACACTTATATGTCACAAATCGCGCCGGCATTACAGCAGAATCGGCTGCAACTGCACACCGCGCAGGGCGCTTTCCAGCGTATCGGGGATGAGGGTGAAATCACTTTTGAGGCTGCAGGGCTTTTTGTAGCTGTCGTCCTGGCCGAAGGGCACAAAGTAGTAGTTCCGCCGCTGCAGCAGCTGGGCAATAGCCGGGGCACTGCCCGAGAGCGCATCGTTGGTGGAGGGCGCCAGAACAACAGGCCGTCCGCCCCGCAGCAGGCTTTTGGCGGCCAGGGTTACCGGCGTGGCGCTGAGGCCCGCTGCCAGCATGGCCATGGTGGTGCCCGTGGCCGGGGCGATGATAAGCGCCTGGGCCATCCCTTTTGGGCCAAGCGGTTCCACCTGCTGCAGGGTGGTCAGCGGTGTTTCGCCGGTCATCTCCTGCAATTGGGCGCGCAGGGCGGCGGCTGTGCCAAAGCGGGTATCCAGCGCGGCGGCGCTGCAACTTAAAATGGGCAGCACCCGCCAGCCCAGCGCCCGCAGGCGGCGCACCTGGGGCAGCACAGCCGAAAAGCTGCAAAAACTGCCGCATAAAGCAAAGGCGACGGTGCGGGGACCGTCAGGCCGGTTCATCATGCAGATCACCTCTTTCTTGCAGGATGGTCAGTACGGTTTGGGCGATGAGCGCCCCGGCGGTATCGGGGGCGCACTTGCCGGGCAGGGCCAGGGCGTGTTCGGCCCGGATGCCCAGGGCTTCGGCGGCGTCAAAGTCGGTGCCGCCGGGCAGGCTGGCCAGGTCGATGACCAGCGCCCCGCGGGGCAGCTTTTCCAGCATTTTGCGGGGCAGCACCGGCGCGGGAATGGTGTTGATGACGGTATCATGCTTTGCCAGCAGCACGGGCAGGCGGTCCAGCGGAGCGGCGCGGTGCCCGGCACACCGGGCGTTGGCCCGCTGCACGGCATTGCGGGCGGCAACGGTGGTATGTCCGCCCAGCAGGTCCAGTCGCCGCGCTACCGCCCGGCCGATGCGTCCGTAGCCGAGAACCAGGAAGTCGCTTTCCCAGATGGTGCGGCGGCGTAATTGCAGCAGCAGGGCAAGGCAGCCCTCTGCGGTGGGCACGGCGTTTAAACATTCCAGCTCGGGCCGCTGGAAGTAGTCCAGCAGCGGCAGACTGGCCTGCCGGGCGGCGGCCTGGATGGGTGAACCGGGGCGTCCGGCCAGCAGCAGGGTGCCGGGACGCACCCCCTGCAGGGTGCGGGCGACGGCATCGCTGACACGTTCCTGGGACATGGGCAGCAGGACAAAATCGGCCTGGCAGGCGGCCTCCGGCCCAATGATGCGGAACCCCGCGGCCTGCAAAGTCTGCGCCGCCGCCCGCTGGCGGGCATCATGCCCCACCACGCAAAAGGTTTTCATAGGCTGTTCCCCCTTTGGGTGTGCTTTCGCCATAGTATGCTTGGATTGAGGCGAATGGTGCGGATACAAAAAAGCTCCCTCCCAGAGGAGCCTTTTGCACCGCGTGCAAATAAAAAATCCCGACCCCTCAGATGGGATCGGGAAAAATCGAATGGTTTAATAATACTTCAACCCGTTGCACTGGCCGCGCCAGACGGCGATGGGGTCGATGGGGACGGTGCCGATGCGCATTTCCACAACGGTGGTCTTGCCGCAGGTGGCAAGGGTCTGGCCCTGCTTGACCTGCTGCCCGGCCTTGATGTCAATGTCGCTCAGCCCGTAGAAGATCGTGCGCACGCCCGCGCCGTGGTCGATGACCAGCGTAATTCCGTAGTCGCCGCCCAGGTCCTCGGCCAGGTCGATCTTGCCGCTGGCTGGGGCAATGACCAGCTCACCGCGGGTGGTGGACAAAATTACGTTCGTACTGGTGCGGCCGCCTGCGCCGGTGTTGGTGCTGCGCTCGCTGTAGCGGCGGCCCACATACTCGGTCGCGCCGAAGGTCAGCGTGGTGTTGAGGCGGTTGAGGAACGGCTGCACGAACCCGGCGTCCGCCCAGCTGATGCCGGTGGGCGCTGCGGTGAACAGCTTGCTGACCTTGGTGGGGGCGTCGTCCTGCCCGATGTAGGGCGTAGCGCGCTGGGACTGCGAGGAGTAATCCTTGTAGCTGAATCCGCCGTCGGTCACTTTCAGGTACAGTGTGGTGGAGTAGCGGCCCACCTGCACGTCGATGGTCTCGGTGCCTAAGGCTGCGTTCCAGGGGATGGGCAGGTAGCACACCCAGCCGTTGGAGGACTGGATAAAGCCCTGATTTTTCAGCGTGGTGGTCAGGGTGGGGGCGTCGTCCTCATAACTGCCGGTCACACGGATGGCGGCTACGCCGCCCTGCTCGATGGTATTCTCGCTTAAATAAACGGACGGCTCGATGGCAATATCGAAGGTGAACAGCCAGGTCTCGGAGCCGGTGATGTCGGCGGCGCCTGCTGCGCGGGAGCCGGTAACGCTGGCCACCAGCTTGGCGGTGTAGGTGCCGGTCTCGTCAAAGCAATAGCCGCTGAACTCCGACAGCGTACCCTCGAACACGGTCTCCTTGTCGGCGTCGGTCACGGTCAGCTGGGTGGCATAGTTGGTGGAGCTGATCGTAATATCCGGCGACAGAGTGGAGATGGGGGCCTCCAGCACAGCGGGGACGGAACTATAAGTTTCGGCGTAGGTACGCTTGAACCAGTTGCCGATGACCGGCACATGCCACTTATAGGCCGAAGGCTCCAGCGTCTGCTCGGCGAAGGTCACGCTGATGGAAGGCAGCATATCGGGGGTGGCGCTGCGGTACAGGTAGGCCACGCCGATGCCGGCCACTACCAACACAAACACCACCACCAGCAGCAGCCACCTGGCCATGCCGGTCACGCCGCTGCGCACAACATCCCCCATGGTGGCGGGGGTGTCATCCTCCGCCGCATCGTCGTCGGACGAAGTGTCGGTATCCTCCCCGGCGGGAATATCCATGTTGGCGGTGATCTGCTCCACCGAGAGCTGCACCGTGCGGGTCATGTCCAGCAGGCGCTTTTCATCGATGGGCGGCAGCTCCACGGTCTCCTCGTCGGCCTCAGCGGCATCCAAGGCGGCGTCTTCGTCAGCTGCGGCCTCCTCCGTGGGGGCCTCTGCGGGGGCATCCTCCTCTGCGGGGGCATCCTCATCGGTGGGGGCGCTGTCCTCAGCAGGCGCTTCCGGCTCTGCTCCGGGTTCGCCCTCTTCGGCGGGGGCTTCCTCGGGTGCTTCCGGCGCTTCGGGGGCGGCATCTGCTGCTTCTTCAACAGGTTCCGCTTCGCTCTCCCCTGCCGGTTCGGCGGGGGCATCCTCGGCAGCGGCCGTAGCGACGGCTTCTTCCGCCGGCGCGGTCTCCGCAGGGGGCGCGGCTTCGGGCTGCGGGGCTGCCTGGGGGGCAGTATCCGGTGCGGTCTGGGCCGGGATGTTGTCGTTTTTCTTGCTCATCTGTACTCTTCCCAAAATCCTCTTGGTGTTGCCCCATCGTGGAAAAACAGGCGGCAGCCGGGGCCGGGCTGTACCCAATGAAAAATTTATTCAGACTCGCGGTATTGCAGACCACTGCGGCCCGCCATGGCAGGCTCCGGGTCTACCGATTTGCTGCCGATGCGCAGCTCAAAGATCAGGTCATGGTCGGTGCCCGCCGTGCCTACGGGGGAGCCGGCTTCGATCGTCTGGCCGCGCTGGGCGGTGACGGTCTTTAACCCGAACAGATAGCTTTTCACGCCGCAGCCGTGGTCGATGACCACCGTGCCGCCGGTCAGGGTCAGGGTATCCGCCAGCACGACGGTGCCGCTCTGGGGTGCGGTGATGGTCTCGTTGTCGGGGGCGGAGTAGGTCAGCCCGGTGGACTGGCCGCTGCGCTGGCCGTCCCGCATCTGGATGTCGCCGTAGTGCACGGCAATGGCGCTGCTGCTGGGGGCCACGAACAGCCCGTTCCACAGCTTTTGGCCGGTGCTGTTGGTGTACAGCGGCCAGATGGCGTTGCGGTACTCCTCGGCCCTGCCCACGTCTTCCTCGGCGGGCAGTTCCACCGTCTTGTGCTGGGTGTTGGTCACGGTCAGGGTCAAGTCGCGGGTCAGGCTGCCGCAGGTCAGCTGCAGGGTATGGTCGCCGCCCTCGGCGTTATAGGTGATAGGGATATACCCCATGTAGCCGCCGGCGGTGCGGCGGAACCAGACGGTGCCCAGGTCGGTCTCCAGGCTCGGCTCACCATCCAGAATACCGGTGAGATACAGCGCCACCACGCTGCCCTGGGCGGCGCGGTCGCTGCTCAGGGTCACGGTGGGGGCCATCGACATGGTGTACCCGGCGCGGTAGGCGTACCAGCCCTGGGCGTCGGCGGGGGGCTCGTTCTCCTGGTGGTAGGCTTTTACAATAATTTGGTAGTCGCCGTTGGCGGCGTAGGTATAGGTGTTGCAGGTGGAGGCATCGCCGGTCCAGGCCGTGCCGTCTGGCGCGGTGATGGTCACTTCGGCGCGGGTGACCCAATCCGGCAGCACCAGCTGGGGCGCGGTATCGGTAAAGGTGCCCAGCTTTTGCACGGTCAGGTTGGTGGGGCTCTGGTAGTGCTTGCTTACTTTGTCGCCCAGCACGGGGATGGTCCAATCCCACCCGTTGGGGGTGAGGGCGGTGTCCCCGAAGGTGACAGCCTCCTGCGGGAGGTCTTTTTCGCCGGTGCGGCTGTAGAGAAACGCGGCGGTGCCGCCTAAGATCAGCGCGACCATGGCAATGACCATAGCAAGCCAGAGCAGCAGTTTGCGCATAGTTTTCTCCTATAGGCAGTAGCGATGGAAAAGCCGGACGCACAAGGCGGCGCCCGGCTGAGAGACTCAGTTTTTACTCGGCGTCAGCGGCGTCAGGGGCGTCGGCTGCGGGCTGGGCGGGGATCTTTTCGTAGACGGTGTCGTCCTGGAAATCGTCATCATCGTCGTAATCGTCACCGTCATCGCTGAACAGCAGGCGCTCGTACTCGTCCAGCTCCTTCTCGCGGTGATAGAGGTAGAGGGCGGCGGCGGTCAGGGCACCGGCAGCAGCAAAGAAAAAGGCCAGCACAGCACCGAACGTGGATTTCTTCATCATGGGGAAAACTCCCTTCCTGGCGGTAAGAATACCGTAGATTCGTAATTTTTTCTTGCGAGCGGTCTGCGGGGCAGATACCGCCATGCCCCTATTATACCCGACCCGGGGCCGGAATACAACACAAGAATTGTAAAATTTGAAAGTTCCTTGGTTGTGTCATGTCTGCTTTAGCGATTTAAAGAGCTGACTTGACATTTGTGGGAAAATGGGGTTTACTTTATATAGGAAAAAGGCTCCCCTTGAGGGGAGCTCCCGCGCAGCGGGTGAGGGGTGGCTACTTTAGCTATAGGCCAACAAAGTAGATGCAATTGCTCTGCAGGTGAGCCACCCCTCAGTCGCCTACGGCGCCAGCTCCCCTCAAGGGGAGCCTTGAATTTGAAAAGGACGGAAACCCACCATGCAAAAAGACCTGACCACCGGCAGTGTATTCAAAAATGTGCTTTATTTCTCGCTGCCCTACCTGCTGTCGTATTTTTTGCAAACGCTGTACGGCATGGCAGACCTGTTCATCATTGGCCAGTTTGAGGGCACGGCCAGCATCACGGCGGTGTCCATCGGCAGCCAGATCATGCACATGATCACGGTCATGCTGGTGGGGCTGGCCATGGGTGTTACCGTGGGCATCGGCCGGGCAGTGGGCGCCCACGATGACCGGGGCGCAGGCGCGGTCATCGGCAACGCGGTCACGCTGTTTCTGGCGGTGTCGGTGGCTATGGCCGCAGTGCTGACGGCGCTGGTGCAGCCCATTTTAAGCATCATGTCCACCCCGGCCGAGGCTGTGCCCGGCGCGGCGGCTTACCTGACCATCTGCTTCATCGGCATCCCCTGTATTACGGCGTACAATATTATTGCGTCCATCTTCCGCGGGCTGGGCGATTCCCGCAGCCCGATGTACTTTATCGCGGTGGCCTGCGTGGCCAACATCGGGCTGGACTACCTGTTTATGGGGGCACTGCACATGGGCCCCGCCGGTGCGGCGCTGGGTACTACGCTGGCCCAGGGCATCAGCGTCATCGTTTCGCTGGGGGTCATTCTGCGGCGCAAAAGCGGCATCCGGCTGCACAAAAGTGACCTGCGGCCGCAGAAAAATGTCATTGGCCGCATCCTGCGCATCGGCGTGCCGGTGGCCTTGCAGGACGGACTTATCCAAATCTCGTTTTTACTTATCACGGTCATTGCCAACCGGCGCGGCCTGACGGACGCCGCCGCTGTGGGCATCGTGGAGAAGATCATCAGCTTCATCTTCCTGGTGCCGTCCTCGATGCTGTCCACGGTGTCGGCGCTGGGGGCCCAGAACGTGGGCGCGGGCAAGCACGACCGTGCCGCCGGGACACTGTACTACGCCATCGGCATTTCGCTGGCCTTTGGGGCTATCGTGGGTGTGCTGGTGCAGTTTATCGCCCCCAATGCCGTGGCGCTGTTTACCACCGATGCCGCCGTGGCCGTGGCGGGCGGCTGGTACCTGCGCGGGTATATCTGGGACTGCTTCTTTGCGGGTATCCATTTCAGCTTCAGCGGGTATTTCTGCGCTTACGGCCGCAGCGAGCTTTCGTTCCTGCATAACATTTTGGCCATCGTGCTGGTGCGTGTGCCGGGGGCCTATTTCATGTCCAAGCTGTTCCCGGACAACCTGCTGCCCATGGGCCTTGCCACGGCGGTCGGCTCGCTGCTGTCGGTGCTCATCTGCCTGACAGCCTACCTGCTACTGAAACGCAAAGGCACCTTTGGAGGGAAAGCAGCGTAAACTACTATCATCACTATCATTTTCATCATTATCATCATTTGCATCATCACCAGCATAGTTTGCTTATTATCCATATTATCCTTACTATCCAAACTATCCTACCCATCACAACCATCCTATCCCGCATCATATAGAATTATTATATAATATAACATAAGTTACAATAGGATACTTATGATGCTTAGGATGGATGTGATGGATGTGATGGGTAAAGATGGAAAGGATAGTAATGATAGTAATGAAAATGATGAAAATGATAGTAATGATGGTAATGATAAATAGGATAAATAAGCGAAATAGGATAGTGAATTTATAGTAGGCATATAACTGCAAAAAGCTCCCTCAATACGAGGGAGCCTTTCTGTTTTATTACCGTTTCACATACGCTCCAAACGCATTGGGCACGGGGTATACCTCGGCCAATTGCTCAGGGGCGGCCCAGACGAAACCATCGGGCAGTGCGCACGCCTCGGCCCGGCCGCGCCAGCCGGAAAGCTGCCACACCCGGTGGGTGAACACATGCTTCGCGGGCGGCAGCGGTTCGGTCAATGTGGCCTGTACGCCCAGCTTCGCCAGCGCGGCGGTCAGCTCGTCCTTGGTCAGCGCCTTTTCCCAGGCGGCGGGCTGCCACAAACCGGCCAGCAGCCCCTTGGCGGGGCGGCGCTGCAAAAGCAGCCCGGCGTCGCTCTCCACCAATGCCACCGTAACAGGCACCGTGGTTTTGGCCTTGGGGGCGGGCTTTACCGGCAGCTCCCCTGCCCTGCCGGCGGCGTACCCTAAACAGCGGTCGGCCAGCGGGCAGGCTTCGCAGTGGGGCGTGCCGGGGATGCACACCAGCGCCCCCAGCTCCATCAGCGCTTCGTTGTAAGGGCCGGGCGTGGCCTTGGGCATCTGGTCCAGCACACGTTGGGTAAACAGCCGTTTGGCGGCAGGGGTCATCACGTCGGCGTCATCGTTGTACAGCCGGGCAAACACCCGCAGCACGTTGCCGTCCACAGCGGGCGCCGGGATGCCAAAGGCAATGCTGGCAATGGCCCCGGCGGTGTAATCCCCGATGCCGGGCAGGCTGCGCAGGGCGTCGTAATCGGCGGGCAGGTCGCCGCCGTACTGCTCGCAGACGATGCGGGCGGCCTTTTGCATGTTGTTGACGCGGTTGTAGTACCCAAGCCCCTGCCACAGCTTGCGCAGGGCGTCCGGCTCACAGACGGCCAGGTCGGCGGGGGTGGGAAGTGCCGCGATAAAGCGGTTGTAATACGGGATGGCCGCGGCTACGCGGGTCTGTTGGAGCATGATCTCGCTGACCCAGATATGGTAGGCAGAAGGCTCCTGCCGAAACGGCAGGAGCCTTCTATTAGCCTGAAACCATTGCAGCAGCGGTGCAGCAATGGGCTGCATTAAAAACCACCGCAGGTACGGGGGAACGGGATGACATCGCGGATGTTGGGGATGCCGGTGACATACATCAGCAGACGCTCAAAGCCCAGGCCGTAGCCGGCATGCTTCACACTGCCGAAGCGGCGCAGGTCGAGGTACCAATCGTAGTCAGCGGGGTCCATGCCCAGCTCTTTGATGCGGGCGGTCAGCACGTCGAGGCGCTCCTCACGCTGGGAGCCGCCGATCAGCTCACCGATGCCGGGCACCAGCATATCAGCGGCGGCCACGGTCTTGCCGTCCTCGTTCT
>ERZ826242.652-NODE-652-length-47704-cov-9.101408_pt1 | contig 47704 bp, 44 predicted proteins | sample MGYA00519871_ERZ826242 | MGnify/ENA primary metagenome ERZ826242 (study PRJEB31778, sample SAMEA3449226) | human gut metagenome | biome: human gut; feature: human-associated habitat; material: faeces | place: United Kingdom | collected 2010/2012 ... | reverse complement strand
GGACCAGACATCATCCTAATTTTCCTCTTAAAAAAGCACTGAATATTTTAGAGGGGATACTGATTCCACATCAATATCCCCCTTAATAATTTAGAGCGAATTTCACTAAAGCACTCGATTATTTAGAGCGCCGAAATTTTTTTAATTTTCCTGTTTCATATCATTTTTTCTTGCTATTACCATAAATTTATGAGTAGTAATTTCATAAAATTGGTTCTTTTTGATTTTCTTTAATACATCGGCATAGAAGTTCATAAATTGCTCATATTTTTCCACTCTTTCAGGAGAAATACTCTTCATAAAAGCAAGAACTGCTGATAAAGAATGAAAACGAATATGTCCTACATCTTCATAACTATCAACAATATCAAATCCTATCTCTGTAAGAGTTGACTGACAAGCCTCTTTATTCCATTGTCCTTTTAATTTAAACGGAATAAACATATTAATAATTTCTTTATAATTGTCACTTCCTAATTGATCAACAACTAAATAACCACCTGGTTTTAAAATGCGATACATTTCAAATTTATCATAATTAGATAACTCATTAACAACAACATCTAATTTTTCATCTTTAAAAGGCATTTTCCCTTGTGAAGTAAAAGTTGTTACTTTGACACCTTTTTCTTCTAAGGTTTCTCTTGCTTTTGTTGGATTTAATTCTACAGAATACGTAATTGGTGGTAATTTTTCAAATTGTGAAGTAAAATTTCCACCATCTACTGATATAACAGCTAAATGATTTTCTTCATTTAAATAATCTTCAATTATTCTATGTGGTTCATAACTAGGAATTGTTTGTTGCATGAGCTCTTCGCCTTGATTTAAAACAGCTTGTTCTATTTCATTTTTTAATTCTTCACTTTCAACAATATCCTTTTTAAAACGAAAATTAATATAATAATAATAAACAATTTGTGAAAGAGCATCACTAATAACTCCTACCGCAATAAAACCTAACAATTGTAAAAACCACATTGTAGAAAATGCTTTTTCCACAGAAACAATCATATAACAAAGAAATGCTACAAAAATAATTGAAAACTGATTACGATAAACAAACTTTGAATGGTATCTTAAAAAATAACGTACATTTGACATCTTTCTTGCTTGTTTACCTTCAATTTCAGCAAACACTAATCTTAAAAAGATAAGTGTAATTGCATAGAAAACTAATAATACAATATAATATTCCATAGATTACCCCTTATAAATTAAATTTCCTTCCAAATCATAATATGCTTTATGATTTTTCTTTCTTAAATACTTACCATTATATAATTGATATTCTCCTTCAAGAGAAAATACAGATTCACCTTTTTCCATATCATATAAATATGTTGTTCCACTTTTATTTAATAAAGCATAAACTTTACCATCAAATTCAAAAACTTGACTTTCACCCATGAAATAATCATGAATATCTATTTTTCCTTTAGTATTAATAATTTCATACTTACTATTTGTTTCATAGGCTGCATAATATCCTTCTCCAATAGATTCAATCTTTACATAATTTTTAGATTGTTTTTCTCCTTTAGAATTCATTAAATAATACTTTTCACCATCTTTAGAAACAACCGCCACTCCATATTGATCAAAATCTTGAGCATCTTTATAAATTGTTTTAATTGCTTCTTTACCATTAAAACCATAATATTGATATCCTTTATTTTGAACATATACTGGGAAAATATGACCGTGTACCGAAGCAACATTAGGATTTAACTGAATACCTTTAACATCTTTTTCTTTACCATCTTTAGTAAATTTATGTGGACCATAAATATAACTTGCATTTTTAGATAAATAATTATTTACATCTTTATAATAACTTGTTGCTACAACATCCTTTTTACCATCTAAAGATAACAATCTTATACCATCCTCATTTTTTAAAATAAGTGATGAATCTTTGAATTTTACAGAATCTACTTCTACATTTTTTTCAAATTTAACTTTTCCTTTTAAATTAACATAAGCTAAGTTTATTTGTTGTTGATCATATAAAACAAAACCTTTTTTATAATCATTAGCAACAACCTTATATTGTCCTTTTAATTTAATAGTTAAGCCTTCTTCATCAATTTGACTATTTGAAGAAGTATCAAAAAGTACAGTTTTATCTTTATATGCTACTGTAATAAATGAATCATGATAAATTCCAGCATAATTGATTGCTTTTTTAGAAGTAGTTACAACTTCACCTTCACTATTTAAAACAGAATATTTTTTATTCTTATAGATAACAGGTAAATCATACATATAAATTTTTACCTTTTTATTATCTTTATATAATTCCTTCCCTTGTTGATCATAAATTGTATACTTGCCTTTAGCATCTTTAGCAACAATCATATTTTCAACAACGGATAATGTTGTTCCTTTTTTATATTTAATTAATTTTTTACCAGTTGTTGAAATATATTCATATTTTTTATCATGAACAACCACGTATCCTTCATTTTCTACCTTTTTATAAGAAGAATAAATAAACTTTGTTTTTAAATCTCCTTCTGATGTACATAAAGCATATTTATTATTTTTTTCAACAAATAATGTTTGTGTTATTGATTTACTTGAACAACCTGTTATTGTAAGCATCATGATAAGCATGCATGCTAGAAACTTTTTTTTCATAACGATGACCTCCTTGGTATGTTTATTATAACATAATAATGAGTTTATGAAATATTTATTAATTGTTCATGAACTATAAAAAAGGATTCAAAACGAATCCTATTTTTCTAATACATATTTAATCATTTCTTGAATTTCTTTTTCATTTTTTGCTCTTAATAAATAAACTTGATTTCCCATTGCCGCTGCTAATGCATCAGGTACAATTTCATGAGAAATAAGTTGATCTTTAAATTTCATACGTATTTGTTGACTATGATGTTTATATTTTAAAGCGTCTCTTCTTCCAGCATATCCAATACAATATTGTTGTTTAGGTTCAATAAAACAACGATCATAAATCAACATGTCCGCAAAAATATCATAGACATTTGCGTTATATGAATAATTCATCATATCTGGAATATAAGCTCCAGGTGCTCTCATATTGACTTCTAAACCAACAAGATCTCCTTTTTTTCCTAAACCCGCTTTATCTTTACCTAATCTAAAGAACTCAAAATGGAAGAATTTTTGTTTAGCGTCAAATGCTTTAACAACACGACTTCCTACTTCTTTAATATCACTACCTTCAACAATTTGTCCATAAAAAGCAGTATCTCCACCTTCATTGACCGTATCCATAATAGATTCCATCATCACATGACTTGTACAAATCAGAATATTTCCTTGACTATCAGTAATACCATCAAAAGTTTCTACAAGACCATCAATATATTCTTCTGCAATAAAGCTAATATTTCGATCCCAATTCTTTAAAAATTCCTTAACTTGTTTGTTATTTTTTAATTTATATGTAAAAGAAGCACCCACACCATTATCTGGTTTTACAACAATTGGAAAACCAACTTCTTTACAAAAATCTAAAAGTTCTTGATCATCTTTAAATACTTTATATCTTGCTGTTGGAACATTTGCTTTCTTATAAACATCTTTCATTTTTGATTTAAATTTCATCACTTCTAATTCTTTTGGTCTTAACCCGTGATGAATATTAAAATCTTCTCTTAACTGAGCTTCTAATTCAAGCCAAAATTCATTTTGTGATTCAATATAATCAATGCGTCCATATTTCCCAATAAAAAATCCCATTGCACGATAAACTTCATCATAATTTTGAAGATTATTTACACGATAATATTCTACTAAGCTTTCCTTTGTTTCATTTACTAAATCATCATAAGGTGCATCTCCAACCCCTAAAACTGTAACACCTCTTTCTCTAAGTGATTTACAAAAATTCCAATAATATGTTGGAAAATTTGGTGAGATAAAGACTAAATTCATATTTCGATTTCCCCCCTTTATAAAATATGTCCTAAAAAATAGGGTAATTGTTTACGCCACCAAGGCCAATCATGGTTGACATCGCTTCCCCAAAAGTCACACCATGCATTGACACCTAAACGATCAAATGTTTCCTTCATTAATCCTGTTGATTTAACCATTTCATCTTCCCATGCACCTTGTCCACAACAAAGAATAATATGTCTTTGATTGTATAAATCAACATAAGGATGATTTCTTGACATCCCATTTAAGTACTTTAAAGGACTATTATTATAAATATTTTCATCAACATATTGTCCAAAGAAAAGATCAGTATCATAATATCCACTTAAAGCAATACATCCCATAAATAAATCAGGTCTTCGAAGCAGCATATTTGCTGCATGTGTTGCTCCTAAAGAACATCCTGTCGTATAAATCATCTTTCCTGTACCATTAATTTCTTTTATTCTAGGCACTATTTCATCACAAATATAGTAATAAAATTGTTCTAATAAATAACTACGACGTGCTTTGTCTCCCATTTCATCAGAATAACTTTCTTCATCAATGCTTCCGACACAAAACAATTGTACATAACCATTTTCTATTTTATCTTTGATTACATCGACCATTCCAAAATTTTCATAATCTTGAGGATGACCATCTTGTGCTGGAAAGACAAGAAGTGGCACACCACTATGTCCATAAACGATAAAATCCATATTTCTATCTAAACATTGACTGTATTCACTATAGTATCTTTTTTCCATAAAAATACCTCCTACTACTTTTATTGTAGCACAAAGTATTCCCTATTTAAAAACCAAATATTTTTAATCTTAGTTTTTGATTCATCATCAATGATAAGGTTAATTTAACTGTTTCTCTTCCTAATTTTGCTTCTTGACAATCCTTCATAACTATTTCTAATAATTTCATTAAAATATAATATTCTTTTGAATAATGAATCTTTAATTCACTAACAAATGATTCAAAAGGATAAAGTTGGTAGTCTTTTTCCATTAATAAAATTATTCTTTCTACTTCTAAAAGAGATTGATTAAATGATAGTTTTTCTTTTAAATCATCATATACTTCTTTCAAATTATTGAAATATTTCATTAACCCCACTGGTATTTTTTCTATTTTATCTTTATAAACTAAAACATCTGTAATATTTAAATCTAAATAATCTTCACTTTCAGTAAAAGGTATATAGGCTATTTGTTCTTTTAAATAATTACGATCAACTTCTTTAGAGATAGTAGCCCATTCTTCATCAAAATCTTTTTGATAAAAATCACACAATAATAATAAGGGTAATACAATTGATTTTAATTCGATGATTTCTTTTAATAATTGGAAAACAATTTCCTTATGTTCTACTTCTATTTTTTCTAACTGTTGACTAAAAATCAATACTAAAAAGTGTTTTAATAAAGCATATTGATCGTCTTGACATTCCTTTTGATATTGTTTAATTAATTCTTCTATTATTTTTAAAGAATGTTCCATCTCTTGATTTTTATCTTCTAATAATCGAAATGTTTCCTCTTTGCCAAATAAATAAAAATAGACCTCTATCGCTGATAAAAAATCATAATGTTCTTCTAAATAGCACTTATCCCAATTACCTTTATGTAAATACCAAAGGTCTGTTTTATATGCTGAATAATGTTGATCCAAGACCGTATTTAACCAACCTACAGTTTTCATTTGATCAACAATTATCCCATTTTCTACTTTTTTTAAAACGGCTAAAGCATATGTAATTTTATGATAAATACAACTCTTTTCTATTTCACAATTTTCAAAATAACTATAATCAAAATTTTGATAATCTTTAACATCCTTTAAAACAATTATTTCTTGATTTTCAAAAAGAACATTTTCTTTTTTCATGATTCCTGCATAATGCAATATATGTTTATATTTTTCACTATATTCTCTATATATTTGATCCATATTCATTCCCCTTTATTCTATATTCTTATTCTATTCCTAAATAACCTTTTCGTCATTGGACAAATAGTACAAAAAAAGAGAAATATTATATTTCTCCACGACAATCAATTACCATATCATTCCATTTAGCATTTCCATGAGTAGATGCTGAAACTTTTACAAATTTAAAACCACAACTTTCATAAAAAGGAATAAGATGATCTTTACATGTCAAAATAAATCCGTCTACATCATTTTTTCTTTTCTCTACATATTCCTTTACCATTTCTCTAGCATAACCATGTCCTCTATATTCAGGTAAAATACAGACTGAAAAAATCATTTGATATTTTCCATTTTCTTGATGTAAAAAAGCATTTTCGTACATACTATCTGGTAGATTACATTCATTATTTCTTAGACCACCAATATAACCGATTGCTTGATGATCAATATAAAAAATTTCAAATCCTTCATTATAAACTGCTAATCTTTCTTTTAATGATTGGTAACTTGCTGCCTCTTGTATAGGAAAACAGGTTGTTTCTATATGATAAAGTAATTCTAAATCCTGAATTTTTGCTTGTTTTAACATGATATTCTCCTAAATCATGGCATAAAGGCCAACAAAAGGCATGACTAAAATAAGTGCAGGAACAAGATTCATCGCTCTTACATCTAATATTTTAGAAACGGTTAACCCTGTAATCATTGTAATGACACCACCACAAGCTTTAAAATCAGCAATCATTGTTGAATTTACAAATGGTAAGATTGCTTTTGCTAGAAAGAAACATGCAAGTAAAATAAGTAATTGTGGAACACATATTAAACTTTGTGCATAACCTAAAGCAGCTCCAAATAAAACAGCTGTAAAAAAATCTAAAACCGATTTAGAAATTAAAACAGATGCATCACCTGACATTCCTTCTGTAAGAGCTCCAAATAATCCCATTCCAGACATTGAAAACATCAAAACAACTAATAAATAAAGATGCATATATTCTTCTTGATTACCTTCCATATGAAAAGGTAGTTTATCTAATAAAAATGCAAAGATATCATGAACATGATCATATAAATGACATAGTTCACCAATAACAAAACCTAAAATAATAGCCATAATAACCATTGGTAATGTCTTTACTTGAATGACTGACATTAATCCAATTGTTACTGAACAAATCCCAAAAACCTTTGGTAGTTCTTCCATTAAATGTTTAGGTAAAACTTTTTTAATAAGCCCTCCAATAAAAGTGCCTATAAAAACAGCACATACATTTGTTAAAACGCCAACTGGCATAAAATCACCACCTTGGCTTCTATTATAACAAAACATAAATGAGTTGCACATAGAAAATTATGTACACCAACATATAAAAAAATTGTTAGATCTATATAAGATTTAACAACATATAAAACAATCCTTTAATTTTATAAGTATTTAATATACCCCATATAATCAAATAAAAGGAAATACAAATGATTGTAAAACCTACTAATCCACCAATTTGAAAATAATACCAAAAACCAAAAACAATGTATGCTATTAATAATATTATAAATCCACATTTCTTTTTGTACTTCTTTATATAATCATTTACTATTGGTAAATGATAGATATTTATTAATAAAGCAAAAATGACTAACCCATTAAACATACAATTTATAAAATTATCCGTTCTAATAATAGAAGTAGACAATATCAAACAGCATAGAACAATCATTGTAATCTTAAATAAACTATTATTTAATATTCCATCAATCTTCACTTTTACATGATTTTTCATATAACACTTTCCTTTTTATTTTGGTAGTGTCAAAAATCTATATTAAATAGCGTAAATACACTACCTTCCAATTTATCTATATAAACAGTAAAATAATTACTGAGTATATCTTAGTAATCATCCTTTTTTGTTTTATCATAAAAAAATAAATAATCATCTAAAACATTATTAAAACAAATTAATTTATTATTCATTTTTTTATCTACAAAATCTTTTACTGAATGAATCATAAATGCCTCCTTATTATATAAATGAAAAAAAGAATTATAAAATTTGATTCGGAATTGTTACGTTTTTCATTTGGGAGAATGAATTTTATTTTTAATCAAAAGTTATAATTCTTTAAACTACTTAGAATTAAGTTACCAATTTATAAAAGTACGTATTTATGTGTGCATAAAATATAATGATTAAGCATGTATAGAAATGATTTACAGCAAAATTATCTTTTTTATGAGGTTTTAATATTTTTCGGGAAGTTATTATTAAAATGAAAATACCTAATATCATATTCTCATAGATACACCCTATTATTTCTTTTATAAATTATTCATTCTACTTAAATTCTTTTTTTACAACTACTCAATATTAAATAAGAATTGTTATTTAAACACTTAATGTTTATTGGAGAATGCTACCTGTCTATAAATTTAAGAGTTAGGATCATTAAATGGATTATAATATCTATAATTGTGCAATGTACCAAAATTAATTTTTATCTAGACATCTTTAATAATAATCTTATTTTTAACTTTTAGAATATTAACTTATAAGCCTACCCTCTATCTAAGATTAACAAGCGATTTATAATATTAAGTTTTATAGAGTGGTAGCTTTTTAGATTGCTATTAAAATCTAAAAGCTTTCATTATTTTGTGTTGTATCACCACCTATAAATATTTTAATGAATAAGGTTTATATGTAATAAAAATTTAAAGAAGTATTAAAAAACGAGCTTGTACCTATTCATTAATAATTAACTACTTTAGATAGCAAACTGAACCGATTGAGTTCAGTTTACCTAAGCTACAATAAATGCTTTAATATTTTGAACACATCTATTTATAACTTGATGGTATGATAGCATACAATTTTATGCGTTTTTTCCCATATTTTTTATTTATCTATTTAATTTTTTGAGAATATTAAAATAAACAGTCTCTATCAAATTTTTAATATAGAAATTATTGCAAGAAGAATATATTAAATCCTTTTGACTTTATAAACATATTCAATATTTTGGTAAAGTGGACTTATTCAACGTATTGAAAGGACTTTTCTAGCATAACATTCAACTCAGCAAGTCTATGTTTTCAATTTATGAGTACAGGATAACTTAGTAAACATTTGTATAAGTGCTTTAGCTGATATCTAATAACCAAAACTTTTAGATGGTCAGGTTCATCGTAATGATTGATCAACCCCATCGGAATTTAATGAAAAATAGCAGTTGATCAAGTCTATCGGAATACTTGGTCAACCTAATCGGAATAAGTGATCAATTAGAGTGGAATAATCATTTATCAATTATTTTCTTTTCACTTTCAATAAGAAAAAAGTTTTTATTTCCACAATTAATAATAAGTCTCTATTTTTCAATAACTATTGTAAAATTATATCTTACTTAAGATAATATTTTAATTTTAAAGATAAAAAATTCTTCATCCTGCAATGCTTTATATTCTATATTGTAATTATTCAGAATATTACTTACAATATATAAACCTAATCCATTACTATTTTCCTTATTTAAATCAAATTTAACATCAAATATTTCATCCATATTTGAAATTTTATTGTTACCGTATGAATTTTCTATATATAACCAATCATTAACCATCCCAATATTAATTACCCCATTTACATCAGTATATTTTACCGCATTACTAATCAAATTAGATAAAATAATCTTTAAAGCTGTTTTTCCTATATAAACATTCTCATCTAATATATAATTATTGATAGTTATTTTCTTTTGATGTGCTAATATTTCATACTTTTTTAATACATCTTCTAATGTATCATTTATTTTCAAATATTCTTCATCATTATTCAAATTTTCTATAGAATGAACTGATAATATTTGAGAAATATTTTTTGTTAAACTATCAACGATTTCAATACATTCATTAATATAAATATCTCTTTCTTTATATTTTCCAATATTGTATTTCATGTTTTCCAGTATTATTTTAAGACTAGCAAGAGGAGTTTTAAGTTCATGGGATGCACCTTTAAAAAAGTCATATTTTAACTTTTCTAATTTTAAAATTTCTTTATTTTTAAATTCTAAATCGTCAATTGTTCTTAATAAAGTAGAATACAAATCATTAATTTGTTGTTTTAATTCTCCAATTTCATCATTAGAGCTAACTTCTAAACGTATTTTTTTATCAAGTTTCATCATTTTATCAGTAACAATTTGTATTTCTTGTACATTGTTTTTTATTAATTTTGCATAAATTAAAGAAATAATAGTAGAAAATAAAATTGATATTAACAAAGAATATGGTAAAAATTTAAGACTTAAATCTTTTGCATCTTTTTGCATATCAGCTGTAGAAACAAATTGTAGATATGTTTTTTTACCATCATTAAGCTTTATTTCTCTTTCTTCGATTATCAAAGAATTACTATTACTTTCTAAATTAGTATCTATATTATCTTTGATTTGTATTTCATTATTATTATTATTTCTTTCTTTTATAAATGCCTTTATTTCGCTACTTTTAGAATAAAGTTCCAAGGTTTGTTCTATATATTTTATTTCTTTTCCATTCATAATACTGGAAATTTCATTTGCTTTATTATAGACCTCTTCTTTTCTGGTCTCCAAATATGTTTTAGGAAAAATAAAGAAAACTAATAAATGAACTAATATAATTATTATTCCAAGAACAGAAAATATTTGTATGAACATTTTGGGAAATATCTTTAATTTTTTCATTTTCTCATTTTATCTCCAATTTATATCCCACATTTCTTATAGTGGTTATGCAGTCTAATTGTAATTTTTTTCTAAGTTCTTTTATGTATACGTCTATTACTCGATCGTAAGGAATTTCTTCGCTATCTTTCCATACATAATCAATAATTTGCATTCTTGTTAATACTTGTCCATTATTATCCAATAGACACTTTAATACATCTAGTTCTTTTGCATTTACATCTATTTCTTCATCATTTATTTTAGCTGTATAGCTATTAAAGTTAACCGATAAATCCTTATATTCAAACTTCTCTAAATGTCCATAATTCTTTTTAATCAAAGAATCTATTCTAACCTTTAAGACTGGCAATGAAAATGGCTTTTCTACATATCCATCTGCTAAATTAGTAAATGCATCAATTTTATATTCTTCATCACTAAATGCAGTCAAGATTAGAATTGGTAAATTGCTTTTCTTTCTAATTTCTTTCAACACTTCTAAACCATTTATAAAAGGTATCTGAATATCTAAGATAACCAAATTTATAGCGTTATTAAATTTTGACAAAGCTTCTATTCCATCTTTAGCTTGAATAACAGTATATCCAAATTCCAAAAGATATTCACTTATTCCCTCTCTGATCATATTATCATCTTCAACAATTAATATTTTCATAAATACCTCCTCTTAAGCCTATACACTTATATTATACAGAATATTATTTGATATTTAAAAGTCAAAAAAATTTCGGTGCTAGAAAGCACCAAAACTTTTAATTATCGTCAATTAATAATTCTTTTGGGTTTCTTCTTAATATATTGAATGAAGAAACAATCAATGAAACAAGTAGTATTAAACTCATAAATATAACTACATAAATTATGAACTTAGGTACTACATTTATATCTAAACTTGATAATGTCTTATTAAATCCTTCAGCTTCTGCCCCACCACCTAATTGGCTAGATGCAGATTGTCTAGCTATTTGTTTAGCTATATCACCAGTAACCTTATTCAATATATTATTTCCAAGTTTGCTAGCTGTGTATTGAGCTAAGAAATAAGAACCAACGAATGCAGGGATTGATATAAATATCATCTCAATTAGGAATTGACCAAAAATTTCTAATTTTGATATACCTAATGATAGTAATACTGCTATTTCTTTCTTTCTAGCATTCATCCATAAGAATAGTAATAATGAAACTACAACTCCTGCAAATATTAATGAACCTACAAATAATTTATTTGAAATTGAGTAGATACCTGATATAGATTGTTGTAATGCAGGGTAATTTGATGAACTTTTAATCAAATTATATTCTCTCCAATTTATATCTAATTTCCCAAGATCTTTTATCACACTATCAAGATTCTTATCACCTTTTACAAAGAATGTTGCATCTTGGTATACAGCTGTATCTTCTGTATTACCATAAACTTTAGCGGCCGTATCAATATCAGTGATTAATGTATTTTCGTATAGTTCCTGTGCTGCACTTACTCCACCACTATTATGCCCATCGAATAGACCTTTAATTTCTACTTCTACTGTTTCATCTGCACCTTTTTCATTATCAGCGTCAAATAAATTAGATTTTAATTTTATCTTATCTCCAACTTTAAGATTATTTTTTTTAGCTAAATCTTTATGCATTAAGATTTTATTTTTATCTTCATTTTCTAAATGCTTTCCTTCTACTAATTTATATGCTTCTGATACAAATTTTGTTTCTTTTGATGAGTCATTAACCCCAGTTAACATAACTGTTCTTTTGAAATTCTTCGCTCTTTCAGGCGATTGATTCGCAAGAGTCTCTTGAGTTTCAATAATATCATAATCAACTAAATCTGCAACACTGTTTATTCTTTTTACATAGGAGTCTATACTATCTGTTTGAGATATCTTTTTAATATCTTCACCTTTTACATTTCCCCCACCTCTAGGTGTTCCTGGATTTACTTGTCTATTTATCTCCATAGAAAAACTATTTGTTATATTAGCCAATGTTTCTTTTGAAGCTCTGTCCGTAGCATCTTTAAGAGATAAACTAATAAAACTTAAAATTGACATAGATAAAATAACTAACATAATAATTAATGATTTTAAGCTTTTTCTAGTTACATAAGCAAATGCATTTTTTATCATTATTCAACCTCCAAATTTATTTTATTTACTTTTTTCAAATTTTTACCACTTAGTTCTAAAATGATATCCGCAGAATCTGCTACTTCCTTACTATGTGTTACAACTATTACACATTTATTTTTGTCTTTAGCCAACGTCTTTAATATATCAATTATTTCTCCAGCAGTAACACTGTCTAAATTACCAGTAGGTTCATCAGCTAGTATTATTGGCGCATTTGATACCAATGCTCTAGCAATAGCTACTCTTTGTTGCTGTCCACCAGATAATTTCATAACATTTCTTTTTATTTGTTTTTTATCTAAACCTAGTTCAAACAAGATACTTTCATCTGCTGATTTATTTACTAATCTAATATTTTCAATCGGTGTTAAATAATCTATTAAATTGTAGTTTTGAAATACTAAAGATATATTATTTTTTCTATGATTGTTATATCCTTTCTTTTGTATATCTTCATTCTTAAACAATATTTTTCCTGTTTTAGGTTTATCAAGTCCAGCAAGTAAGGAAAGAAGTGTAGTTTTTCCTGTACCTGACTTTCCTACGATCGCATAAAACTTCCCAAGTTCAAATTTTTGATTTACTCCTGACAAAACTTTTTCTTTAGAATTTACATAACTATATGCCACATTCTTTATTTCTAATATATCCATTATTTTCTCCTAACTTATTTTTGATAATATTTCTTTAGGCTTCTTGATTAATATTAATGAAGAAGCAAATACAACTGATAAAACAATAATACTTATTAATATTAAATAACTTTGTCCAAGTGCTACTATATTTAACATAAGACCACTATTATTTATTAAACTTCCACCGGAAATTATTGAATCCTCTGAATTAATGAATCCATCTACAATTACTTTTAGTAACACATTTCCTAAAAGTAAGGAAGATATTATACTTGGCATCGATATGAATATTAACTCGAATATAAATTGCATTATAATTTGCATCTTAGATGTTCCAATAGATAAAAATATACCTATTTCATAAACTCTTTCTCTTAACCATAGAACTAAGATTAATGAAAGAACAATCATTCCTCCTAACATAATAGAATAAGTCATTACTTTTATTATATGTTTTATTCCACTTACTGACTCTAAAGATTCCTCAAATACATTAGAATCTTTTTCAATGGAATACTTTGATTCATCAATTTTAAGCTCTTTCAATTTATTTAAGATTAAGTCTGTAGATTCTAAACTACCAGAATACATTAAAATTTTATTTGCAATTTTATTATTTTCTAAGTTATTTAATATCTCTTGGCTTGTTGAATAATCCACAAAAACCATATTTTCACTAAAATCAGAAGATAGACCTGTATATGTTTCCTGTTTTTTACCAGAAAATATTCCTATAATTTCAAATTTATGACTCTTTATTTTTCCACTTTTTTCAGTATCTAGTAATTCAAGATCAACTTCATCACCTAATTTTAGATTGTTTTGTTTAGCGAATTCTTCATGAACAATAATTGAATTTTTATCATTTTTCTCTATATTTTTACCTTCTTTAATTGTAAATACTTCACTATTAAATAAAATGTTTCTTTTAGTATTATTTGTAGCTTCGAGTGAAACAACATTCTTAAATTTATCAGATAAATCTTCTCTATTTATTTTTTGCTCTCCACTAACTACTTTAGCACCTTTTAGTTTTGCTAATCCATCATATTGAATTATTATTTCTTCAATTTCTTTTAATTTTTCAATATCCTTAAATTGATTAACATTAAAATATTTACCATCTTTTTTTGTTATTGATATTGAAGAATTAGAGCTTTCGTATAAAGTCTTTTCTATTTCATTGCTTGATTTCATTATTGTTAAACAAGAATACAAACAGGAAAGAACTATTGTTAAAATAACAAAAATAATAAATGTTCTATTTTTTTTTCTTGTAATGTATGCTATTGCGTTTTTTATCACTTTTTTAATAAGCTCCTCTCTATTTTTTTATTCCACAACTAATTGTATCCACAGGACAAGCATTTTTGCATCATCCACATCTGATACATTCTAGATGATTACAATTTTCAACTGGATCTATATTCATTTGGCAAACTTTTTCACATTACCGCAACTGATGCACTTTTCTTCGTCTAGTCTATGCCTGAATACTGAAATTGGGCTAATAACTGAATAAATAGCTCCCAAAGTCCAAGCATACCAATTGGACTAATAAGCTTACAAAAATATGGAGACCCTTGTCCTAAAATATCAACTAAAAATAGAGGAAGTATTATTACAAATACAATCGATATTATATATTTCAATTTTCTCAAATTCTTATCAAGCTTAAATGTCTCAATTTTTTTAATTCTATCCAATTCCAACACACTCCAAGCAAATTCTTATTACCTTCTCCAATTCAACTCTAGTCGCTCCATGACCATATCCATAGTAAGTCATAGTCATATTAATAAAGACAATTACTAAAGAGAAATTACGGCCTTTTTAAAACTAATTAACCATATACCTTTCACCGCTTTACATTTACTTATTTTTTATTTTTGTTAATTCTTTTTCAATTACTCCCTTGTTTTCACCATTATCATCAACATTATCTGTAACAACACTAACAATATTAAAACATTTAATTTTTATTTCGTTCTAAACCTCAACTAAATTTGGAATCTCTTTTACACAAACTTTACGCTAAATTATAAATACGTTTACCATACTTCTCAAAATATTTACTTGTAAAATCCTAACCATTTATGTCTTTTAGTAATAGTTTACGTAAATTCCTAACTGATTATTTTTTAAATGCTTCTGTATTTTCTAAATCAGTTTTTTCTGATAGAACAAAACCGTTTTTAGGACGTTCTTTTTTTTCTATAATTTGAATCTCAGTTTTTTTAAATTCATTCAGAAGTTTAATTTCAGATCCGCTGTTTGTACTAAAATAGCAATCGTATTTTCCATCACTTGAAACTCCTATTTTAGTATGAGTATCACATTTTGTCATTTTAGATATTTTTTCTTCTGATGTATTTTTTTCAAATATACCAATAGTTCCAATTCTTTTAAGCCCATTTTCCCATTTTTCATAACCACCTTTCTTTTTATTAACAACTGCTTTTTTTTGCTCTTTAGTCATTTTATTAAAAGTTAAAAAAGCATATTTTAATTCCTTATTTATAGGACTTTGATCATCTAACATTGCTATCTTTTTATCATTCATATACTTTTTAAATTTATTTGAAAGTTTAAATTTAAGACCTAAATATTCATAAACATATTCTTTTTTTGTTTTTAAAGTATAATCTGATGGCTTAAATGTTGTATTTTTATCCTTTTTGTTAGTTGACGTACCCTTCTCTTCAGAACTTATTGATTGTCCTTCTTTAATTTTATTGCTTTCATTACTTTTTTTACACCCAACTGTACTTAAGCTCAAACATAACGTAAGTAATAGGAATGCACCTCTGGCTACTTTTTTTCCATAATTTTATCCTCCTTTATTTTTTAAACAAAAGCCTTTTATAACTACTTTCAATAATATTATACATACCATTTATGAAACGTTGATGAAATACAATTTTTTATTTTTCCAAACCACAGTATAATAATATAAATATTGATGTTAGTATAAAAACTGTACAAGTTAAATGGAAGAATTAAACATCATTTGGTCCAATGTCATAAGTAAAAAAAGAAATGAAGAAAGACTATGACAAAACCAGTATTTGATGATGAATTTAAACAAGGAGTTGTAGATTATGCTAACCAACATCCTGAAGAATCCAAAGTTTCTATTGCTAAAAGATTTGGTATTGCAGACAGTACAATTCATAAATGGATAAAAGATGCAAACAACAATGACAATAAAATTGAATCTCGAGGATCCGGTAATTTTTCTAGTGATGAGGCTAAAGAAATTGCAAGATTAAGAAAAGAATTAAAAGATACACAAGATGCGTTAGAAGTGTTAAAAAAGGCTATTGGCATACTGGGAAAATAAACAAAACAGATATTTATAAAGCAGTTAAGGAAGAAAAGCAAAAGAAAATCCATAAGGAATCGTATGAAATATATGGATCACCAAAAATAATAGAACTACTGAACAAAAAGGGTGAAAAGGTAAGTCAAAAATATGTTTATTCGATCATGAAGGAAAACAATATCAAAGCAAAATATATTAAGCCATATATTCAAACAACAGTTAGTCATGATTTCTCTGACAAATTAAAAAATCTATTAAACAGACATTATAATCCTACGAAGCCAAATGTAGCTTTGTGAAAAATCAGTAAAAATAAACAAGCTATGATCCAAGACATTCATGCTGAACTGAGATGTAACAATCAAAGCAAGACCATCAATTTGTTTTCTCATGTCACAAAACTGCTTGGCAACATAAATATTTTTGATTTCATCGGTATTGATAATCATAGCAGGTTCTCCAATAAAATCTTGAGATTTTATTTGGTACAGGAAATATGATAATGGTCAATATCAAAATCAATAACATCATACTTTTATCAATGATGACAGGAAGAAAAGTATTTTCTTCTTCAAGAATCAAAGCCTTTTGTTTATAGAAGCTGGAAATACTAATATGATTGTCATTACAATACTTTTTAATTGTCAAACCACTTTGTTTCTGCGCTTCGATAACTTCCTTCCATTTTTCTTTTCCTCTAATTATCAAAAAAGATGTACCTCCTTATTAAGTACATCCTTATTATATTGAATTCATCCATTATTTATTTGACACTTACACTTGAATAACCTATTTTAGTAATTGTTAAATTACTTGCACACTTTTCTTGACAAACTCTTTTGAATAAAACTATTTCAAAGATATAATATTTTTTCATAAAGAAAAAGGCTCTTATACTATAGCAATCATCTATAATATGAAGGCCTTTTGTTTATCTATTGTAGAAAACTTACAAATTATTCAGACATTTTTTTCTTTTTAGCAACAGCTAAAACAATGAATGCGCTTGCTGATAATCCAGCTAATACGATAAATGGCATATTGTTTGTGATAATTCCTGTTACTGCTACATCTTTATAAGTATTGACAAATGTTACCCTATTTTCATTTTCACCTACTAAATTTGTTTGTCCTGCTGCAGCACTTGATAAATCATCTGCATCTGTTCCTGCTTTATCTGCGTTTTGTTTACCGTCTTCGATGACTTTTACTGTTGGTGTATATCCATCTTCTTCACCTACTTCGACTGCGTTGTATCTTGTCCCTGCTGGTAGTTTTTCAAATACTAATTGTTCACCATCACGTAATTTGAATTCTTTTTCTACTCCATATTTAAATTCTAGTTCTTGAGTTCCAATTTTTCCGATGATTTTTTCATCTTTTGCTGTTTTTGCTTTTCTTAATGTTAATCTGAAAGTAAAGTTTTTAGTTTTATCTGCTAATTCTCCTACTGTTTGTTTTTCTACAACTAAGGCTTGATTTTCTTTAAAATCTTCCCCACCATTTTTTTCATACGTATTTTTAAATGATAACTTATCTGGTTTTTCTCCAGTTTCTGTATCTACTACAGTTATAGATTTAATGTATGTAGACTTATCTGTATTGTTTGCTACATAAACTCTTAAACAATATTCTTTTGTAGAATATGTCATTCCTTTATCATTACCTTGAGTTTCTTTTACTGTATATTCATATAGCCCTGCATGTGGGAATGCTGTAGCAAAATTTAACTTAGACGTTTTTTCAACATTATAAACACCATCAGTTTCATTTCCTTTAGCTTCTGCTTTTGTATATTTAATTGATCCAATTGTTGCATCTGGTGTATCATTAGTAATTTTATCTGCTGTAAAATTAAACGTATAACCAGGAACTGAAATACCTTCTGCAAACTCTAAATTTTTTGTAACTGTTGCTTGTGCAGGCGCTGCAGGTGGGAAGGGTGCATGTTTATTTAAAGTTATAATTTAGATAGTGTATAGTAATAATAAAAAAGGCGTTGCTAAATATTTATATCTAGCAACTTAATACTATCATACTTCAATAAATATCTTTCACATTTTTTTGATTATAATATTTTAATTTTTGAGAATTTAATTACTACTGTAGATAAAAAGAGCTCATTTCAATTGAGCCCTTCTATAATTCAATAATTCTATTATTTCCCAAAATATCTATCTAATAAACCTTTTAAAGCTTTACCATGTCTAGCTTCATCTCTAGCCATTTCATGAACAGTATCATGAATTGCATCTAAGTTATTCTTTTTAGCACATGTAGCAAGTTCAACTTTACCAGCAGTAGCTCCAAATTCACAATCAACACGCCAAGCTAAATTATCTTTAGTTGTTGCTTTCATATTTGGTTCTAAATCTTCTCCTAACATTTCAGCAAATTTAGCTGCATGTTCTGCTTCTTCATAAGCAGCTTTTTCCCAATATAATCCAATTTCAGGATAACCTTCTCTATGAGCAATTCTTGCCATACATAAATACATACCAACTTCTGAACATTCACCTTCAAAGTTAGCTTTTAATTGATCAAAGATATATTTTTTATCTTCATCACTGATATCAGGATTATTTTTTACAGTTTTAGCATAGATTCCATATTCATGTTCTGCTGCTAATTTCATTTCACCTTTTACTTCTTCAAACATGTCAGCCCCTACGTGACATACTGGACATTCAGCTGGTGCTGCATCTCCTTCATAAACATATCCACATACTTTACATACAAATTTAGCCATATTTCTTTTCTCCTTTTTTTAATTCCTTGTTAGGAATGATTACTACTTAAGTATAACATATAATTTCCTATTGTCAATCCATTTAGAAGCATAATTTGTATCTTTCTATTATTATATCTCTTTTTTAAAAAGAAAAAAGCAATCTTTCAATTGCTTTAATCAATCGGTGGGCGATAAAAGCCACCAAAAAAATTTTCAGTTTTTATAACATTAACAATAATATGAGAATCTACTGTTTTCATTAACTCTACAATATCTAAAACCTCATAACTAGAAACAACTGTATGTAATAAATGCATCTTTTCATGACTATATCCTCCAATAGCTTCAACACATGATATTCCATGTCGATAATTTTTAATATATTTATCCATCACAGCTTGTGCTTTTTTTGTTGTTACTTGTAAAGTAACGCGTTCATAACGATGATAAAATGAATCTATTGTTCTAGTAGAAATAAATTGAAATAAAATAGAATATCCTGCATGGATCCAACCAAACATAAATCCAAAAATCAATAATATAATTGAATTAAAAATAAAAACATAGCTCCAAATCGATTTTCCTTTTTTATTAGAAATATATAATGCAACAAAATCTGTTCCTCCTGTTGAAGCATTCATTTTTAAAATACTTGCCGTCATTAATCCATAAAGAGTTCCACCAAAAATCACATTCAATAAAGTATCATCAAAAATAGGTGGTAAATGAATTATTTTTAAAAAGAAACTTGCTAGAAAAACTTCTAATAAAGAAAAGAACGTAAATCTAGGACTAATACTTTTATAACATAAAATAGCTACTGGTACATTTAATACAATCATTCCTAAAGAAGTAGAAAATGAGAAATGAAAATAAGTTGATGTAATCTTTTCAATCAATATCGCAACTCCTGTAAATCCACTTGATAATAAATTAGCTGGTTGAATAAAGACTTTGATGACATAAGCTTGTACAAAAGCACCTAAAATAACTGTTATCAATGTTAAAAAATATTTTTTATTTAAATGAAACATAGAGCCACCACCGGTATTGTTATAATTGATAATAAAGTTGATAGAAAAACTGTTTTTGCTGCTAAAAATTCATTTTGTTGATATCTTTTTGCAAATAAAACAGCACCATTAGCTACAGGCATCGCTAAAATAATCATCGTCATTGCTTGAATCATTGTATCTTTGATAAGAAAATGAACTAATGGTGAAAAAATCATTGGAATGATTAAATCAATGAATATTGTAAATAAGTAAATCTTTCTATCGAGTAATATTTTCTTGATAGGATATTTAGAAAGTGTTGCTCCAATAATAATCATTGCTAATGGTGTTGTCATATTACCTATCAATTGAATAGGTTGTAACAATGTTTCAGGTAATGATATTGAAAAAATATATAATAACACTGCAATCAATGAAGCAATAATTCCTGGCGTAATGAGTTTTTTTATTTGAAATGATTTATTATTTGACATAATCATCATTCCTAAAGTAAACAATGATAGATTAAAAGGCATATTGATTAAAGCTGTTAATAAAAGCGATTGTTTACCAAATAATGATTGTAATAGAGGAAAACCAATGAAACCTACATTAGGGTAGATTATCATAAATAAATAGAGTGATTTATCTTTTAAAGAACTTATTTTCAAACACAAATAAGCAAAAATAGGTAATATAATAATTAAAATAATCATTGATAAAAATAAATCTTGATAAGGAATACCATTTTTATTGGCACTTACAGATGAAATAATTAAACAAGGCATTGTCATATTTAAAACAAAACGATTCATTTTATCAATAAAACTCTCATCAAAATCTTTCATTTTTCCTAAGATAAAACCTAAAACAATCATCATAAACAATTGTAAAATTTTATTAATTACTAAATAAACATTCATTTTAATCCCTAAAATATTCTAAAATAATATTCATCATGACTTTAAAACCTATCTTATAAGAATCTAAATCAATCCATTCATCATAAGTATGTGCTTTTTCTCCCATTAAAGTTCCAATCGTATTAGCACATATTCCATAAGATAAAGGAATATTTGAATCTGTACCATTAGCACATTTTTCTACATCATCTAAATAGTATTCTTTAATCAATCTCATATTATGATCTGTAAATTTTTCAAATTCCTCTCTATTTAATAAACCATTTCCAGGTCTTACTCCTAAAATTTCAATTTCTACATTTGAATAGTGAGAAACAATTTCTTGAAATTGTTTCTCCATGATATCTAAACAGCTTTGCATAGAAGAACGATATTCATAAAATAATGTAGCTGTAGAAGCAATTGCATTAATTGTTGTTCCACCTTCTATTTTTCCAAAATTATAAGTTGTTTTAGCTTCTGTTGGTATTTGTTGATGACTTAATTCATACATAATTTTACTTAAAGTCTCAATAGCATTTTCTTTGCCAAAATCAGCATAAGAATGTCCTCCTTGACAATGAACAGTCAAACGATAACGTTTAGAACCTACAGCACTATTTGTACACTGATTCAAATATCCATCAAAAGAAATAAATGATTTAATACGGTTTTTATACTGTTCAACAATATAACGACACCCATTAGAATTTCCTAATCCTTCTTCACACGTATTTAAAACAAATAAAACACCTGTCTTTTCATGTAAATGATGAAGGTGAATATAATGAATCACTTGCATTAAATGAACAACATTAGCTGTATCATCTCCTACTCCTGGTCCATATAAATAATGCCCTTTTTGTGTTATTTTTAATAACTCCATATCATCAAAAACAACATCAAGATGACTACAAAATACCGCAATATCTTGATTACCATCAAACATCTTAATCACTACATTATTCATCTTATCAATTTTTGCATCAATGCCTCTTTCTTCAAACCACTGTTTACAAAATCGAGCTCTTTTTTCTTCATGATAAGAAGGGGCTGGAATAGCTGCTAACTGTTTTAAAAGTTCTATAGAATAATCAGCTTCTTGTTCAACATAATCTTCTTCATATTTATATAACATATTTTTCCCCCCTATATTAAAGAAAAGGCAATTATGCCTTTTCAATAGATTCCTTTTTGACTTCTTGTTTATCTAACATTTTAAAGAATGGATAATAGATAGCCATTGAAATTAATAATAATACAATTTGTAATAGAGCTCCTTTAATACCACATAATAAGAAACCTGAAATAATTGGTGGTGTTGTCCAAGGAACTTCAACCCCAATACTTACTGGGACTAATCCAATATATGTAGAAGCATAAGTGACAATTGCCATTGTAATATTAGCAATCACAAATGGAATAGCCATAATTGGATTTAAAACAATTGGCATACCAAAGACCAATGGTTCATTAATATTAAATAATGAAGGAATTAATGATAATTTACCTAAAGCTTTATATCTAGATGATTTAGCAGTAAAGACAATAACAAGTGCTAATCCTAAAGTAGCTGCAGTTCCTCCTAATTTAACAAAGTTAGCAATAAATTGATAATTGATAATATGTGTAGCAGCTTTTCCAAGTCCAATTGCTGCAGCATTTTCAGCAGATAATGATCTCCAAATAGGATTCATTACTGAAGAAACAATACTTGATCCATGTAAACCAAAGATCCATAAAATTGATTCTATTAATAAAACTAAAATTGTAGCTGGTAATGTACTACCAATAGATTGTAATGGTTGTTGTAACATTGTAAAAATGAAATTTTGTGCACTTTTGAAACTTGTCATTTCAAAACCAATTCTTACAAAGTTAAAAATAATAAAGATAATAGCTACTGGAATTAAAGCTTCAAATGGTTTAGCAACATTTTGAGGTACTGAATCTGGTAATTTAATTGTCCATCCTTTTTGAACAACAAATCTAAAGATTTCTACTGCTAAACAAGTTGTAATAATTGCTAAAAATAATCCTGATGCACTAAAATTATCAAGTGGTAATCCTTTTAGTCCATCTTCTGTTACCAAAACAGGTGTTAACATGAAGATAGCAATAAATGATACAACAATTGATTCTCTTGTATCTACTTTATAAAAATGTGCAAGAGAACGTGCAATTCCTACAACTACATAAATTGACATGATTCCATAACTCATACGATAAGGAACCATAAATATTTGACTCCAATTTTCCCCTAAAAGTCCTGTCATAAATTCACTATAACCATTAATAGGAATACTTGTAAAAAGCAAGAATAAAGAACCAACAATAATAACTGGCATCACGCCAAAGAAACCTTCTTTAATCGCATTTAAATAACGATTAGTACTTACTTTAGATGCAAATGGCATCAGTTTTTCACCCATTTTATCAAAAAAACTATTCATCATTTTCTCCTCCTATTCAAATTTTGTTTGTCCATTGGTTTCAATTACTTTCTTATACCAATAAAATGATTTCTTTCTATATCTTTTTAAACTTCCATTTCCTTGGTCATCTTTATCAACATAAATAAAACCATATCTTTTCTTCATTTCTCCTGTTCCAGCAGAAACTAAATCAATACATCCCCATGTTGTATAACCAATAACATCAACATGATCAATTTCTATAGCTTGTTTTAAAGCCTCAATATGTTTTCCTAAAAAATCAATACGATATTGATCATCTACAGTACCATCTTCATTAAGTTGATCAACAGCCCCTAATCCATTTTCAACAACAAATAATGGTATTTGATAACGATCATATAATTCATTAAGTGCAACTCTTAATCCTAAAGGATCAATATGCCAACGCCAATCCGTAAGTTCTAAATAAGGATTACGTCCTTTAGCATTAATTGAACCATCTCTTTGATAAGAAACAATAGAAGAAAAATAATAACTAAAGCCAATAAAATCAACCGTTCCCTTTCTTAATATTTCTTCATCACCCTCATCAATAATCAATTTTCCTCCCAATTGTTCTTGTTTAGCCAAACATGTATTCGTATAAAATCCTCTACACATCACATCTAGATAATAATGTGTAAACAACATATATTCTCTTTTAGCTATTTGATCTATTGGTTGGCAAGTTGCTGGGTAGCTTTCTGGATATTGAACCATACAGCCAATTTTAAAATTTGGATTAATTTGGTGTCCTAAAATAACTGCTTTGGCACTTGCTACAAACATATGATGACTTGCTTGTAAAACAGTTGATGCCTTATCTTCTCCTTCTTGAAAAAAAATACCAGCTTGATGATAAGGATTTTTCTTATTCATCGTTTCATTAATTTCATTAAAAGTCATCCAATATTTTACTTTATCTTTATAACGTTTAAAAATTGTTTGACAATAATTCATAAAGAAATCAATCATTTTTCTATTTCTCCATGAACCATATTTTTGAACTAAATGTAATGGTGTTTCATAATGAGAAATCGTCACCACTGGCTCTATATGATATTTTAATAATTCATCAAAAACTTGATCATAAAATTTCAATCCAGCTTCATTCGGTTTTTCTTCATCTCCTAGAGGAAAAATACGTGTCCAATTGATAGACATTCTAAAGCATCTAAATCCCATTTCCGCAAACAAAGCAATATCTTCTTTATAATGATCATAAAAGCCTGTTCCTTCATGACTTGGATAATAAGTATGAGGATGAACACTCTCATGTATTTCTCGAGGATGATCAATATTTCCTCCCATCTCTACATCGGCAATACTTAATCCTTTTCCATCTGCAAGGTAACCACCTTCATATTGATTAGCTGCTGTTGCTCCTCCCCATAAGAATTGATCTGATATTTTCATTTAAAAAGCCCTCCTTCTATGGTTATTAAAACATAGAAGAAAGGCTTTTATAATTGAATAGCTTTCGTTTTTAACAATGTTTAAAAATTTTAGAATTAAATATTTTTTATTATTTAACACTGTTTAGATTCATCCATTAATATTGGATTTGAAGAATGTCTTGTACTTTCTGATTTAGATGTAAGTTGTAATTTTTTATTAAAATTATTTTCATAATCTAAAGAAAAATAAGAAGCATATAATAAATCCAATAAAAAATAAATAGATAAATTACTATTAAAATTAGCTATATTATGTGTTAAATTTTCTCTTGTAGAAATATACAATTTAGCATCACTCATTTGACTTAACGTATTTTCTCCAAAAGAAGTTAAACTTAAAAAAGGAATATTTTTCTTTTGACATGTTTTTGCCATATTGATAAGTGTCTTGGTTTCTCCAGAATAAGAAATAAAAATCACACAATCCCCTTTAGGAATACAATTTACTTCATAACGTTGATAATTTAAATTATTAGTAATATATACATTCTTTCCTATTTTCATCATTTTTTCTTTAAATGATTCTGCTATATTTAAAGCTGTTCCATATGAATAAATATGAATATTGTTATTATTATTTAATAATTGAACAGCTTTTTGAAATAAATCATGATGTAATAAAGATAACGTATCTTTAATTGTTTCTTCATATAAAGAACCCATTTTATTAGCAATTTTAAAAATAGTATCTCCTTGATCAAAGGGTAAATTAGGATCAACTGTCCCAAATTGCTGATTTAAATACTCAATTTCATTTAAATAAGCCTTCTTAAAATTATCAAAACCTTCAATTCCAATTTTCTTACATAAATTTAAAACAGTCGCTGGTGATGTATAAGTTTCTTTAGCAATACTTCTTGCTGAATAATTTTTTATCTTTTCTCCTAATTGAATAATAAAATCAGCAATTATAATTTCACTTTTAGAAAAATCAACTTTATTTGTTAGTTTATCAATTAATAACATACCATCACATCCTTTTTGATATCATAGCATATAATAAAAAAGAAAACAAAAACACAGTTTTTCTACAAAAAATCTTTTCATGTTATTATATAAAAACAAACACCCTCCATTAATTTATTTTATATAAGAATTATTTGCTTCTCTTATAAAACATTTCTAATTTTGAAATATTATCAAATCAAATCTGATTTTCGCCAAAAAAGACCTTCTGAACAAGCTATATTTTGCATAAGTGCCTGTATTTCCTTTGATGGATTATACACTATTAAATTTAAGCTATCCCATTCAAAAACCACAAGAACATTTTCATCTGGAAGCAATATATTCAACCAACCTGAATGGTTATTCATGATTGTATTGATTGCATCCTCTAATATTTGTAAAGATGGTCGGTCAATCCAATCATCCAATTGTAGAGATACATGATAATAACACATTAATTTTATAATGATATTTACAAATTTATCTTTCAGCAAAAAATGTTTATCACTATTGAGTAAATAACATTCCACATCAAAAAATTGTCCTCTTGAACTTGGTTTTACCTGTTCAGGAAGAAAATCTATCACATAGCATGGCTTCTCTAATAATTCTTCAATTTTACTTACTGTTTGTTCCACTTTAGTTCACCCATCCTCTTTTAAATATTCTTCTTATAATATAACACTTTATTCTAAAAACATCTTTTACACCTGAACAATTATTAAATTTAATATCTTAGTTGGTAAATATTAAGCAATCAAAAAAGATGCCTATTGAGCATCTCTTGATCGAACTAAAATAATATTTTCATTATTTTCAATAATTGTATAATCACCTTTAACTTCATTTGATACACATAATGGATCATCTCTTTTAAGTAAATAATGATCTAATGTATATTCAGCTTGACTGATAGATAGAATACTTTCATTTAAAGCAAATAATGAAAAATAATAATATTCTTGATTATATATATGATGAATTCCTGGTTTTAATAATTGAATACAGTTTTGTTGATCAATAACCTTTATAGAAACATCTTGATATTTTTCAAGCAAACACATAACTGCAAAAAAATGATCTAAACGTCCTCCGGTAACACCATATAATTCAATTTCATCATAACCTTTAGAAATTGCATATTCGATAGCAGCATGAGTATCTGTCACATCTTTTCTTTCTGGTAAAATTTGAATATTTAAATTTTCTAATGTCTGTCTATTTTGTAAGGAATCAAAATCACCGATGGCAAACTTTGGTGTAATTCCTTGTTTCAATAATTCTTCCACACCATGATCTACCCCAATATATTCTCTGTCTTGAGGAAGTATCATCTTTTCTAAATGTGTGGCACATAACGCTATTTTCATTTTAAAGAAGTAATCCTTTGTGTGTAATCATCACTATTAAATACATAACTTCCAGCAACTAAAACATCTACTCCTGCATCTTTACATTGTTTTCCAGTTGTAGCATTAATACCACCATCTACTTCAATTAAATAGTGTGCACTATTTTCTTTTCTTCTAGTAGCTAGATCTTTAATTTTATCAAGAGCAATTTCCTTAAATGATTGTCCACCAAACCCTGGTTCAACGGACATCACTAAAACAACATCTAATAAAGATAAATAATCTTGAATAGCATCAACCGATGTATTTGGTTTAATACTTATTCCTACTTGTACATTATTTTCTTTAATATGATGAATAAGTGCTAAAGTATCTTCTTTATTTTCCATTGCTTCAATATGAAAAACAATTAAATTTGCTCCGCTTTTAATAAATTCATCTACATACTTTTGAGGTTCACTGATCATTAAATGAACATCTAAAAATAAATTTGTTACTTTAGAAACATCTTTTAAAATACTATATCCAAAAGAAATATTAGGTACAAAATGTCCATCCATAACATCATAATGAAGCCAATCAGCTTTTCCATTTTCGATTTTTTCAATATCATCTTTCAAACAAGCAAAATTTGCTGAAAGAAGAGAAGGTGCAACTTTAACCATATCGTTTCTCCTTTTTTTCCTTTAATTCTTTTAACATTGTTAAATAATGTTCATAACGTTCTTTAGAAATCTTTCCTTCATCAACAGCCTCTTTAACAGCACAATGAGGTTCACTATCATGCAAACATCCTCTAAACTTACAAGCAGTAGCATATTCATCAAAATCATGATATGCTCTCGCTGCTTCTGTTGGTTCCATCTCTAATTCAAGAGATGAAAAACCAGGAGTATCTGCTACATAACCATCATATAAATTCATGAGTTCAACATGTCTTGTCGTATGTTTCCCTCTTCCAAGAGCTTTCGATATTTGATTTGTTTCTAAATTTAAAGAAATATCTAACGCATTTAAAAGCGTTGATTTCCCAACACCACTTTGTCCAGTAATCACAGTCACTTGATCTTTAAAAATTTCTTTAATCTCATTTATTCCTTTATTTTGTCTAGAACTTGTTTCAATCACAGTATATCCTGCATTTCTATATTCTTGAATATATTGATAAATAGAGTCATCCCCTTCAATATCCATTTTAGAAATAACAATGATTGGTTTAATGTGATAGTGTTCTATCAATAATAAGAACTTGTCTAATAATACTGTTGAAAAATCAGGTTCTTTTCTTGAAAAAACAAGTAATGCTTGATCAATATTTGCAATCGGTGGTCTTCTTAAAACATTTTTTCTCTCTAATATTTTGAGAAGGTAACCATCATCATGGTTACCTTTTTGAAATTCTACAAAATCACCAACAACTGGTTTTATATCTTGTTTTCTAAATTTTCCACGGGCACGACATTGATGCACTTCATGACCATCATCAATGTAATAAAAACCAGCTAATGCCTTGACAATACGCCCTTCATCTATGTTAGTCTTCATAATAATAGATTGTAATTGCCGTTCCTTTTTTATCTACTTTTGTTCCAGCAGCAATACTTTGTTTGTAAACTGCACCGATATAACGTTCATCTCCACCTGATTCAGGGAATTGTGTCCCTTCCATTGAAACAGTAAAGCCTAAGTTTTCAAGATTAGATTTCGCACTATCTGGTGTTAAACCAACAACAGAAGGCACTGTTTGACTATAACCAGTAGAAACAGTCAACGTAATATTTCTATTTGTATCTGTTGGATCTACTTTATAGCCTTTCGCTAAATTTTGATCAATAACGGTACCTGCCGGTTGATCAGAAGTTTGTTCACGTTTTGTAACATTGAATCCTAAACCACTCAATTTATTATAGGCATCATCATAGCTCATACCTGTATAATCATCTAAAATCACATAGGATCCTTTAGAAATCGTAAGTGTAATTGTACGATCTTTATCTGTAGGATCTTGTTTATAACCTTTTTCTAAACTTTGTTCTAAAACTGTTCCCGCCTTTTTATCAGAAACTTCACGTTTTATATCAACTTTAAAGCCAATCTTATTTAATTTCTTTTTAGCTTCATCATAACTTAATCCCTTATAATCATCTAAAACAATATATTTACCTTTTGAAACAGTAATTGTGATAACATCTCCTTCTTTAATAGAAGAACCTTTTTCTGGATCAGTTTTTGTAATTAAACCTTTTTTATAATCATCAGATAATTCTTTAAAAACTGTCTTATTAATTGTAACATCATAATCTTTTAATATTTTTTCTGCTTCACTTTGTTTCAATCCAACTAAATCTGGCATTACATTTGGTTGTTTATTTCCACCAAAAAGTAAGAAATAACAAATAATTCCAATAATCAAAACAACACCTGCAACGACTCCTGCAAGAACTTTAGGATTTTTTAATTTTTCTAAAATTTGTTTTCCTTTACCATTATTGTTCTTCTTTTCAACAGCTTTTTCTTCAACTTCTTCTGGTTCTTCTTCATCAAAGATTTGTCGTGGATTTGCAACAATCGTAGGATCATTCACTTCATCACTATGATCAAAAACAAGTTTTTCTTCATCTGTTCTAGATAAACATGTTTGTAAATCTTCTAACATTTCCGTAGCACTTTTATAACGATCATTTAAGTTTTTAGCAGTTGCTTTAATAATAATATTTTCTACTGATTGAGGAATAGATGGATTAAATTCTCTAAGTGATGGTAAATCTTCTTGCATATGTTTTAAAGCAATATTCACTGGAGATTCACCATTAAATGGTACTTGTCCTCTTAGTAATTCATAAAAAACAATTCCTAAAGCATAAACATCACTTTGAACTGTCGCTTTTTCTCCTCGTGCTAATTCTGGTGCTAAATAATGAAGAGAACCCATAATCACATCTGTTTGTGTAAACTGTGTAAGTGATTGAATAGAAGCAATTCCAAAATCAGCAATCTTAGCTGTTCCTGTATCCGTTACTAAAATATTTTGTGGTTTTAAATCACGATGAATAATTCCCATTTGATGTGCTCTTGCTGTTCCTGAAAGCACTTGTTTCATAATGTCAATAGCTTCCATTACATGTAAAGCACCTCTTTTAGCAATTAATTCTTTCAATGTTCTACCAGGTACATATTCCATGACAATATAGTATTGATCATTATCTTCACCAACATCATAAATTTCAACAATATTTTTATGTGAAAGCGCAGCCGCTGCTGAAGCTTCTCTTTGAAATCTTGCAATATAAATTGGATCTTTCGCTAAAGATGTACGTAATATCTTGATAGCAATTGTACGATTTAAAATCGTATCATTTGCTAGATAAACATCTGCCATTCCTCCTTGACCAATAATATCAATCAATTCATAACGTTCAGCAATGATTTTATTCATTTTTTAACGTCCTCCTTCTATTAACACAGCAGCAATATTATCATGCCCACCATGTTCATTTGCTTGTTCAATTAAAAGATGTACTTTATCTCTAACATTCATATTTTTTTTAACAATATTTAAAATTTCCTCATCTTCTAAAGAATTAAATAACCCATCACTACAAATCAAAATATTCTTCCCATTTAATTTATACTTTTGAATATCTGGTACAATATTCATCTCAACACCAATAGCTTGCATTAAAACATTCTTTTGACGATGATTCTTTCCTTCTTCCTTTGTAATTGCTCCTCTTTCAATCAATTCATTGACTAAAGTATGATCCCTTGTCATTTGGGTAATTTCTTGATCATCATAAATATAAATACGACTATCACCTACATGACAAAAGAAAGCATCATCACCATCAACCACCACAATCGCTACAGTTGTTCCCATTCCTTTCGTATCTTCTTGCATATTAGCCATTCTTTTTACAATTTGATGAGCTTCTAAAACAGTATCCATTAACCAATTTGTCACTTCTTCATCATCCAAAAAAGGTGGATTGGCTTTAAAACATGTAAGTACATGTTCTTCTACAACATGAGATGCAATTTCTCCTGCCTTATGTCCTCCCATACCGTCACAAACAACACCTAAAACCTGATCTTTTAAATTGATGGCCGTTGCTGCTTGATCTTGATTTTTTTCTCTGATTTTTCCAATATCAGTCAATGCATAATACTCCATTATATCACCCCACTACGTTTTGCTCTTAGCTGACCACATGCTCCATCTATATCTCTACCATGTTCTTTTCTAACCGTACAGTTAATATGTAATCTTAATAGTTCGTCTTTAAATTCCTCTACATGACTACTTGGTTTAAAACCATGTTCATCAACACTATTATAAGGAATTAAATTCACATACGCATTCAATCCTCTCATATAATGAGCAAGCTGTCTGGCATGTGCAAGTGAATCGTTGACATCATCTAATAAAATATATTCAAATGTCACTCTACGATTCGTTTTTTCGATATAATCTGCAACACCTTTTCTTAAAGCATCCATATTAAACGCTTTATTTACAGGCATTAATTGGTCTCTAATTTCATCATTAGGGGCATGTAAAGAAATAGCAAGGTTTGTTTGAATTCCTTCATTGCTATATCTTTCAATCATATTGACAAGTCCACATGTAGAAATCGTAATATGTCTTGCTCCAATAGCTAAACCATGAGGATGATTAATAATTCTAACGAATTTCATCACTTCATCATAGTTATCAAAAGGTTCACCTGTTCCCATGACAACAACATGTGAAACACGAATACCTGTATCTTTAGCGACTGCCATGACTTGATTGACCATTTCACCAGCTGTTAAGTTACGTTGTTTTTTTAAAAGCCCACTAGCACAGAATGCACATTGCATATTGCATCCTACTTGGCTTGTTACACATAATGATTGACCATAGTCATGTCTCATTAAAACGGCTTCTATTAAGTTACCATCAATCATTTTAAATAAGTATTTGATAGTTCCATCACTTGATACTTGCTTTTCTTGTATTTCAAAGGTATCAATGATGCATTGTTTTTTCAATTTTTCTCTTAAATCTTTTGATATATTAGACATTTCTTGAAAATCAAAAGCATTTTTTTGATATAACCATTGAAAAACCTGTTTTGCTCTAAAAGGTTTTTCATTGATTGATTTAAAATATTCAGTTAATTCTTCTAAAGAATAATTATATAAATGTTCCATCTTCTATCCCTTTTTCATTTTACACATATAAAATCCATCTGTGTGATATTCATAATTCAAAATTGTACGTTGTTCAATAACTTTCATATCAGGATGTTTTTGAATAAAATGTTCAATCATCATCCCATTTTCCTTTTTATTGATTGTACATGTACTATAAACCATTGTACCATCATTTTTCAATAAATTATACGCATTTTCTAATAAAAGTGCTTGTAATGGGATTAAACCATCCATCACACTCGAATCATGATATTTAATTTCTGGTTTACGTTTTAAAACTCCAAATCCTGAACAAGGTGCATCTAATAAAATACGATCAAACGTTTCAGGAGGATAGCGTTCTATGAGCTTTGTAGAATCACCTGCTTGAACATGTACATTTTTAACACCTAAACGTTTTAAATTATGTTCTATTAATTTTACTTTGTGCTTATATAAATCATAGGCTTCTATTTTTCCTTGATTTTCCATTAATGCTGCAAGATGTGTTGTTTTACTTCCTGGAGCACTACACATATCTAAAACGTAATCTGTTTTTTGAGGATCTAAAAGTCTTGCTACTAATTGACTTGATTCATCTTGAATCGTTACTTTACCTTCTTTGTAATAAGAAGTATAGGCTAGATTTCCTCTTTTATATAAAAGAGCATCTTGAGACAATGTTCCTTCTTCAAAACAGCTTTCTTTTAATAACTCTTCTTTTGTTGTTTTTAATGTATTGACTCTCCCACTTCTTGTAGGAGGCATGTTATCTTCTTCACAAATCATTTTTGTTTTTTCTAAACCATATTGTTTATTAAACATTTTGACCATCCATAAAGGATGTGATGTCATAATCGAGATTTTTTCTAATTCATCTAATTCCTCTAACGATCTTCTTTCGTTTCTTGTAAAATTCCTCAATACCGCATTTACAAATTGACTTGTTTGATAACCTTCTTTTTTAGCTATTTTAACCGCTTCATTAATAATGGCATATTCAGGTATTTTATCTAAATATATCAATTGATATAAAGACATATAAAGAAGTGTCCTTATTTTTTTCTTTACTCTTTTTCCTTTAATATAAGGTTGAAGTTGATATTGAATATATAAAAGATTTTGAATTGTTCCATAAACAATGGTTGTACATAAATCTTTATCTCCTCTTTTTAATTCACTTTTCTTTAATTCTTCATTTAATGCAATATTTAAAAAACTTTCATCTTCAAAATATTGATTTAATATTCTATACGCATGTATTCTTGCCATAATTAGAGTGTTGTGTATGGATTAAAATCACATATCACATTTACCTTTCCTTTTTTATTATAATAATCCATCATCATCTGTAATGTTTCATAAAGATGATCTGTCTTTGTGACCTTGAGTGTCATTCTTTGACGATAGATATCACTCATCTTATATATCGTACACGGTGCTGGTCCTAAAACACCAACATGTGGAAGTTGTTTTTTCAAATATTCTTTCATTTGTTTAGCATTCCATGTCACTTCTTCTTCCTTTTTCCCCTGTACTAAAACACTAATCAAATAACAGTATGGTGGATATTTCGCTAGTTGCCTTATTTCCATTTCCTTTTTATAAAACATTTGATAATCATGATTTTTAACACATTGTAAAACAAAATGATCAGGGTTATACGTTTGAATCATGACCGTTCCTTGTTTCTTACCTCTACCACTTCTACCAGAGACTTGTTCTAAAAGCTGATAAGTTCTTTCATTGGCACGAAAGTCAGGAATATTTAATGATAGATCTGCATTAATGACCCCAACAAAAGTCACATTTTCAAAGTTTAACCCTTTCGCAATCATTTGCGTTCCTACTAAAATATTCGCTTCTTGATTTTCAAAACGTTTTAATAATTGATGGTGCCCATCTTTTTTTCGGGTTGAATCTACATCATAACGAATTACCCGTGCATTTAAAAAATTATTTTCTAAATATTCTTCAATCTTTTGCGTACCACTACCAATAAGTTTTACATTAGTACTTCCACAATGTGAACATTTTTTTACAAAGGGAACCTGATAATCACAATAGTGACAACGCATTGTTTTGCTATCTTTATGATACGTCAAAGAAACATCACAATGAGGACATTTTAGCACTTCATCACAAGATAAACAACGCATATAGCTTGCATACCCTCTTTTATTTAATAACAGCATCACTTGTTCATTTTTATCAAGCGTTTCTTGAATTTTTGTTTTCATTTTATTTGATAAAAGGTCATAATTATGATGTTTGATTTCTTCTACCATATCAATCATTTCAATTGTAGGTAGAGGCTTTTGGTTGATTCGTTTAGGTAATGAACATAAATGATAAACTCCTTTTAAAGCACGGCTATAACTTTCTAACGAAGGCGTTGCACTTCCTAAAACCACCGGACATTCGTGATACTTACCACGCCATCTAGCTATTTGAGAAGTTAAGTAACGTGGATTACTTTCTTGTTTATAACTTGCATCATGTTCTTCATCCATAATAATGAGTCCTATTTTTTCAAGAGGCGCAAAAACGGCACTTCTCGCCCCCACGACAATCTTCACTTCATCTTCTACAATACGACGGTATTCATCATAGCGTTCTCCTGAAGAAAGTTTAGAATGAAGAATCGCCACTTGTTTACCAAAGCGACTTTTAAAAGCAGCAACCATCATTGGTGTTAATGCTATTTCAGGAACCATCATTAGCACTGTTTTTCCTTGTTCAATAATATGTCTTGATAATTGAAGATAGACTTCTGTTTTTCCTGAGCCTGTCACCCCATGAAGTAAATAGGTTTGAAAATCATGACATAACAAAATTTCATTAACAACTTTTTGTTGCATAGGTGTTAAAGGAAAATCATTTTGTTGAATATTTTCATGATAGGGATCACGATAAACTTCTTGTTGAATGATTTGAATAGCCCCCTGTTTTTCTATATTATTTAAAACCACTAAAGAATATGGACAATCCTTTACAGGTAGCAAAGGATGTTCTTTTATATAATTTAATGCTTCTTGTTGTTTAGGCGTTTTTAAAGGAATTTCTTTAATAAAAGAAATAACTTTTTCATATTTAATTCCTACTGTCTTTTGACTCTTTGGTTTTAATTGAATCGGAAGCATACATTGTAAACAACTTATTCGGGTCGATAAGGTTTGCTTTGCCATATACTTAGCCAGTTCTTGTAATTCTTTATTTAATAAAGGCTTTTGATCAATAATTTGAATAATAAAAGAATAACGAAAACCTTTTTCTTCTTCTAATTGGTGTTTGGTTTTATCTGTTTGATAGCATTCTGTGACATAACCAATGATTTTTTGTCTACCAAAAGGAATACTTACGCGACACCCTGTTTCTACATAATCATTGGATAGATAATCAAAAGTACGATCTAATTGATAAGAAGAATGTTCAACAAGAACTTTTAAAATATACATACCCTCACCCCTTTGAATGTATTTTACCACAACTTATCATAAAAAAAGAAAAAAGGAAGCATTCTTTTTGAAATAACTTCCCTTCCTCATATTTTATTTAAATCTTTTTAATAGATTTCTTATATTTTCATCATTCAAGTATGTATTTCCAAATACATATCTTACTACATCTTCCACTTCTTTTCTTGAATAATCCCAACAAGATAAATTAGATAATAAGACAAATACTTCTCTTCTATGATCTTTTAAATCAGATTCATATGTACACTTAACCATTTCCTTTAAATAAGTATATATATCTTTCTTCGCACATTAGTCCTCTATTTTATTTCTTCTTAAGAAAATCATAACAACTAATGATACCGCTAGTAAGAAAGCATATCCGGCAACAAAAATATCATCACCTGTTTTTACTTTTTTAGTTTCTTCTTTATTTTCAGCTTTTGTATTTGATGCTTTAGTTGTTTCCACTTTTGTGTCTTGGTATAGAATTGCATAATCAGAGAATTTATCTGTTTCAAATGTATATGTATGTGTTTTTTCATCATAAACACCCTTTAAGATTTCTACTTTTCCATCATGATTTCTAGCAATATAGTAATTTCTCTTAACTTTACTATCTTTGTTTAACAGTTCATTTGGAATTTCAATTGAAATCTTAATCTTATCAGATGTTTCATGAATTGCTTCTCCATCATCTTTATTTCCATCAATAATCGTATATTTATATAATGAAATATCGATGTATTGTCCTACTGTATAGCCTTTTGTATTTGATACAATTGCATCTTTAGATTCTTTGCTTATTGTTTTAGAACCATCTTTAACAGTTAAGATAAAGTCTATATCTGCACCATTAGCGATAGCACTTAATTCATCTGCACTTAATTGACCGTTTTCAATAAGCATATTGATGATGTCAGCTTTATTTGTTTCTATTTTAGTTTCTGGTGCATCTTTATCACTATTAACTTCTAAAGATAACGTACCATTACCTATAACAACATTTCCTTTAGAATCTTCATTTATTTGATTTTCTTTTGATGGGGCTACTACATACGTTACTTTATATTCACCTGTATAGTTTCCTTTACCTTTAATAACTAAAGTATATGTTCCTGGTTCTGTTGCCACATTATCAATGACATCATAATCATCTTTTGTAAGTTCTTTTCCATCAACAATAACTTTATCCACTTCTTGTGTTTGTTGTTTTCCGTTTGCATGTAATACGTTTTTAAGCGTTACTTTAGCATCTTTAAATTCATAAGGTTTTACTGTATAAGTACCATCTACAAAAGTAATATCATAGTTTGGATTTGATCCTTCTTTTTGACTTGCTTTAATTGTATATGTTCCTGCATTTTCTCCTTTTCTCTTGAAAGCGTAATTCCTTCTAATTGAACATTTCCAATAGGCTTTGTATTTGTATATGTTAATTCTTCATCTTTGTCTCCATATACTTTTTCTTTATTTTCAGCTGTAACTGTTACTTTTGCCTTAGAAACTGTAAAGTCTTTTGTCGCATATGATTCTTCGTAATTATTATCACTTGGATAAGTTACTCTTACTGTATAGTCGCCTGCATTAACAGGTTTATCTTCTGTATATGTAGAATCATCTGCACCTTTTTTCTTATATTCAATTTTAGGTTTATTTGGATTATTAGATTTTGATTCAACATCTACAATTTCTTTGCCATCATATGTTTTATTTAATTTATCATCAGTTGTTGTAATAACTGTATTTGCTTTACCAGCACTTACCTTTGTAATTTCAAAGTCATTAGTTGCTGTTGCTCCACCAATCGTTATTTTTGCAATATATTTTCCAGCATTTATTGGCGCTCCACCACTTGTTTGTGCACCACTATTTTCTTCGTTTGTTAATGTAGTCCCATCAGACAAATAGTATTTGATAGGCCCTATCACTGTTCCTGTAACAACTTGAATTTCTTGTGCACCATCTATATGTGCACCACTGTAAGGTTGAGCGTTATAAACATTACTTTCTGTAAAGAGCGTTGCTTTCATTTCATGGTCTTTTTTATAATCACAACTATTTGTTGAACTGCAATATGCATTTATAATATTACCATTCGACTCATATTTCCAAGAATGCACATGTTCTGCTGCTGTCTTAACTGACATAACATTTGAACTTAAACTTTGTCCATTATTATTTTTTGCTCTTATTCTATAATAATAATTTGTATTTTTATCTAAAGAATCAACCTTAAAATTATCAACATCACCTATAGACTTATTATTATAGTCCTTAAGAATATTTGTAAATTCACTATCTTTTGCTACATCAATATAATAATCCGTAGCACCATCTACTTTTTCCCAGTTTGCTGTAAAACAATCTCTATCTACATCAGTAGTTTCTGTAATATTTGGCGCAGATGGAACATCAACTGGTGTTGCACCAGTTATTGCATAGATGCAACTGGCAGTATCTGATCCATCTTTTAAACTATAATCCCAATCTCTCTTTGTATATGCGCCAAATGGTTTTGTATTTTCTGTATTGTCATTTAATCCATTCATTTCAAATTTAATAGATTTCAACATCAAATTTGGATTAACATTTATAGCAGCCGAATGTAGTATTGGTCCATTACGATCATTACTAATCTCCATTTTTTTTGAAATTCTCTTAAAATCTGAACATTGATCTACATTTTTGACAGGTTTTGAATTATACCAATCATTTAAATTATACTTTGTAGTTTCGCTTGTCCCATCAGTATAATTTAAAGTAACTGCAAATCTAGCATAATTATAAAATCCGGGACCACCAGCAGTTGCTAAAACATATATTTTTTCATAAACACCTATTGTCTTCAATTCCATAGTTTGTGAATTTTCATATTTAGTTAATTTAATACTATCATTACCATCATATGATTTATTAGCGTTACCACATGCCAATTGATAATTTACTCCTTTGACATTTAATTTGCCATTTGTGGGCATTCCACCATCTAGATGACGTTCTGCTGAAAAAAATGCATATTCATCAGTACCAATACCAACTCCGCTCTTATTCTCCGTAGCACCTAAAATTGTATTACCATTTAATGAATTCTTGCTAATTTCAATAGTTTGGTAATTAACTTTACTTGTTGTATCAGCATTTACAATTTGACTATTTTCTATGAATATTGTAAATACCATCACAAATGATAAAACACTTACCAATATCTTTTTCATATTTAATCTTCCTCCCTTTTGTATAAAAACACCAAAAGACCTGCTGACTTAAAATATCATTAGGTCTAATAATTTGATATTGTACTTGAAAAAAAGAATATATTAATATTATTGATTAATATGCAATTTTCAGCCATTCTCTCTTTCATGTCAATACCTCTTGTCTTTTTTTATACGTTTTCATTATATCAAAGCAAAATATACCAAAAATATGACAAAGAATGGCATAAATAAAAAAACTAGAAATTAATCTAGTTTTGCCCAATCGTATTGTTTCATGTATTCACCATTATAAGCTTGGATACCTTCTGGTTTATTATTTAACCAATCATAGTAATCACACGATATTTTAGTTGGATCAATAGAATAGTTATTCCATGATTTAATAAAGATATCTTCAATACCTTCTTTTTTTAGAGTTGTTATGAGATCTTTTTTTAGTTTTTGAAAGTAAATGGCTGTATTTTGATCGTTTGTAGCTTCTTCCCAAAGAACTATTCTTATTTTTGCAGATGTTACCGCATTTCCTCTTTGATCGATGAGATAAGCTAAGAATTCTTTTGTTTTAGTTCTTTCAAAGCGTAAGTTTTTACCATTGATTGATACTTCAAAGTTACCAAAACATTGTACTTGTAAAATATTATCCTTTACTTTCTTTATAGGAAATCTTAGATTGTCTAATTCATCTTTTATTTCTTCTTTTGAAAATGGCTTTTTTATATAACCACTTGCATGCATTGAAAATGCTGTTTCCATATATTCACTATATCCTGTCACAAAAATAATATTGACTTTAGGATTAATGAGTTTTAGTTCTTTAGCGATAACAATACCATTTGTTGCTCCCATTTCGATATCTAAAAAAGCAATATCGACGGTATGTTTTTGTATATATTCTTTTAATAAAGATACTTTATGAAACGCATGTATCTTCGCTTCAGGAACTATTTCTTCAATTAAAGAAACCAATCCTTCTAAAATAAGTTGTTCATCATCAGCCACAAGTATTTCCATAAAACCACTTCCTATCTTATTTTTGTGGTAAATAAACTTTTATATCTGTTCCTTTACCTATTTGTGTCTTTATTTTTAAAGTACCGGAACATAATGAATTTAATCTATTTTCTAAGTTATTTAATCCCGTATGTCCTTTTTCATCTAATCGTTTGATATCAAAACCAACACCATCATCTTTAACTTGAAGAATAATGTTATTTCTTTCTCTTTTTGTTTCTATAAAAATGGTTCCACCATTTTCTTTTTTACATATACCATGTTTAATTGCATTTTCTACAAGAACTTGTAAAGACATTGCTGGTATAAGAAAATTTTTCTCTTGTATATTATATTCAACATTTATTCTATTTCCAAATCTTTTCTTTTCTATTTTTACATAAGATTCTACATGTTCTAACTCATTTTTAAAAGAAATAAGTTCATTCCCATTTAAAGTTTCTATATTTTCTCTTAAATACTTTGAAAAATCACCGATCGTTTCTTTGGCCTCTTGAGGATCTTTTGTACATAATTGTTGAATTGTTGTAAGGGTATTAAAAATAAAATGAGGTGTTACTTGTGAAATCATCAAATTGATTTTTAAATCTGCTGTTTCTTTTTCTCTTTTGATAAGTTCTTGGCTTTGTTCTATCATTGCTGATATAAACATAAAGATCATGGAAATACTGATAGCGATATTGGTAAGTGAAATACCATAATAAAAGATCAATATAATTGATGAAATTAATGGTAACACAATATAAGACAGCATTGATATAAACATTGTTTTACTTAATTTATCTCTATACTTTATTAAGAGTGAAAAATCTATGACCATCCCTAAAAGAGGTAAAACAATAGAAATAAAATGATATGTATTTCTATGATAATAATTATGTATATCAATATAATAATATAAATTAGTAAATTGAGAAATAATAACTAACAGAATGGCTACAAGGCCTATGTAATAAGGAAATTTTGTAGAAAAAGACTTCTTTTTTCCTTTAAACAAGGATAAACAAACAAAATAATGAAACAACAAAAAAATCACATCACACATTAAAAATACAAAAAAGTTACTTGCGCGAACTATAAAATAATTGAGTGTTCCACTGGCTCCTCTTGAACCCCAAGCAACAGCATCTGATAGAAGAAGAAACGATGAAGCAAGTTGCATATGAATCATCACTTTTCGTTTATTTCTATCATAATGATATGAAAAAGATGTACAAAAGGCCGCAATTAAACTAAAAATAAATCCCCATAAAAGCAATGCTATATGTATAGATTGTCTATTAAACATTAAAATTCCTCCAAATACACATTAAAATTTATTTCTTAAAAAACGATATCCTAATAGGAAGATATCGTTTATACATCAATATTTGCTTTCATTATATAACAATATTTCTTATAAAAGGATATTCCATATCCTTTTACATGAAGATATCCATCATTGATGATTTCTTCTTCATATTTATTATCAATGATTTGTTGTGCTCCTTCACTTGCATCACTTATTAAATCTTTAACGCTCTTAGAATGTTTACATTCTAAAACAAGAGCAGTCTGAAAGATTTGTTTAGGTAAGATACATAAATCAAATCTTCCATGCATTGCTTCTCGATTTGATTTGATCTTTTTACCACTAAAGAGTCCTAATAGAAAGCCATGATAGAAGGATTCTTCATTATCAAAATAACTAATACTTCTTGATAAGATATCTCCTAGTATTTCATTTGCTTGATCTACATCTCCTTTAACTAGACTTTGATAAAGATCTTCTTTTCTTACAAAAGTATAGTCTTCAAAATAGGACATGAATGTTTGTTTATAGATTTCATACACTTCTTTATTTGGAATAATCAGTTTATATTGGTTTTCTCCTAAATCTTCTTTTATTTTTAAATATCCTGTAAGTAAGAGAAAACTATAGATATTATTGATGTTATCCATTTCTCGATAAGTGAGTTCAGGTTTGATATACTTCGTTAAAGTTTTACCTTGAATGAGTTGTTCAAATTCTTCATGAAGTTCATCGCTACCATTTTGAATATAATTGACAACAAGATCATTTCCACTGGTATTTGCCCAGAAGGAAATAGGTTTGTTATCAAAGCTACTTAATTTACAATCAACATACATAAGTGTACTCCAAGGATTATAGATTTCGATGTTTCCAAATAAATAACCATCATACCATTCTTTAACTTCATCTATATAATCTGTTAGATTATAATCTTCTAATAATTGTAAAGTTTCTTTTTCTGTAAAGCCAAAATACTCATTTTTTGATTTATAAAGAATAGAATAAGCCTTAAAATTATTTAAACCAGTAAAGATACTTTCTTTAGAAATACGAAGACAACCTGTCATAATACCTTTTTCTAAGGACTCATTGGTTTTAAGTGCTGAAGAAAAGACGTTTCTTAGAAATTCTACCATTTCATCATAATAGTTATATTGATAAGCAGATTGTAAAGGTACATCATATTCATCAATAAGAATGATGACTTTTTGATGATAATGATTATATAGGCATCTTGAAATCGTTTTTAAAGCATATTTGAGTTGATCGAAAGATGAATTTGAAAATCTAAAATCTTGTAAAATCAATTTATCTGACTTGTCTACATATATACTTTCAAGAAGTTCTTTATTTTGTAAAACAACATTCTTAATAATATCTTGAAATGATGCGATTTGTTCTTCAAAAGTTGAATTTTTCATATCTTTTAAAGAAATAAATATCATTGGATAATTGTTTTGATGTTTTAAAGCTTCTTTATTTTTAGAAATGTTTAATCCATCAAAGAGATAAGCATTTTCTTTTTCTTTGATGGAAAAGAAATAATAAAGCATCGACATATTAAGTGTCTTTCCAAATCTACGAGGTCTTGTATATAAAACAACTTTTTCGTTCAATACATCTTGGATAAGATTTGTCTTATCGACATAATAGTAGTTCTTATCAAAGATTTCTTTAAAGCTTTCAATTCCTGTAGGTATTAACTTCATAAAATCAACTCACTTTCTTATAAACATTATATCGTATTTTATATTTTATTAATATAACTATGATTAGTTAAATAAAGTATACACTATTCATTATTAAAAATCATTGGACAATTTATCCAATGATTTTTAATATTTGGTTGTACTTAACAAAGACTTCATAATGAATTTCTGTTATTAAAAAATTATCAGCTACCTAGAAACTTTTATATGAAGATCGTTTTTTTAGAGAAGCATGAAAAAAATAATGTCAAGACTACAATTATTTTTCTTTCTTGATACAATTGTGTGTATCGAGGTGAAATTTTTAACATGGAAAACACATTGTATTTCAAAGATATGCGTACTAAAGACTCTAATGACTATCCTTCTAAAATTTATAAAATAGAACATTCAAGAATGTTTATTGAAGTTTTAGACAGAGATCACATTCATGGTAAACCCCATTATTTTGGAAGTCCAAGATTAAGAGATAACTTTATTGATAATATTAAAGAGCATATCTTACGTATTAATTCAAAAGAACTTTTACAAATTCAAAGTTATTGGGCAGCAAACAACTAAATAATATTTCGTTTAGGAAAGAATACAAATCTTCTTTCCTTTTATTATATTAAAAAAGATGTTACGAATAACTATCGTAACATCTATATTTTATGTTCTCTAATGATTTTAGCAATCTTATCTTTAGCAAGATGAACATCATCGTTTTCAACAACATATTTATATTCATCTTTCGTTTGAATTTCTTTACGTGCTTTATCAAGACGTTCTTTCACGATATCTTCACTTTCTGTACGTCTACCACGAATACGTCTTTCTAATTCTTCTAATGAAGGTGGTACCAAGAAAATCGTAAGGGCATCTGGACACTTTTTCATGACTTGCAACGCTCCTTGAACTTCGATTTCTAAAACGACATTTTTCCCTTCATCTAATAAACGATCTACATTATCTTTAGGGGTACCATAATAATTACCTACAAATCTTGCCCATTCTAATAATCCACCTTGAGCAATTTTATCTACAAACGTTTTTTCATCAACAAAGAAATAATCTACACCTTCTGTTTCGGCAGGTCTAGGTTTTCTTGTTGTCATTGAAATAGAATAACTTAAATTTAAACTTTCATCTTTGAATAATTCTTCTCTTACTGTTCCTTTACCAACACCACTAGGCCCACTAAGAATGATTAACATTCCTCTTTTCAATTTTTCCACACCCCTTTTTTTATAAAAATAACTCTACAATAACAAAGAGATAATGTCAATTAAATTTCAAATATGTTATAGTATTTTGGGGTGATAACTATGGCATATGATGGCATTATGATGCATCAAGTAAAAAATTTATTGATAGAAGCAATAAAAGGCGGTCGTATCAATAAAATTTATCAAATATCAAAATATGAACTTTTATTTCAAGTTCGTGCAAATAAAAAGAATTATCAGTTATTGATTTCAAGTCATCCAATGTATGCACGTGTTCAATTAACATCTTTATCTTATCCAACACCAGAATCTCCTAATCCGCTTACTATGCTTTATCGTAAGCTTTTAGAAGGTGGTTATATTAAAGATATTGAACAAATCGATTTGGATCGTATTTTTAAAATCACTTTTAGCTGTCACAATGAATTAGGTGATTATATTGAATATGTTCTCTATGTAGAAATCATGGGAAAACATTCAAACATTATTTTAGTAGGTCAAAACGATAAAATCATTGATTGTATTAAACATATTTCACCAAGTATGAACAGTGAAAGATTTTTACAACCAGGAGCCCTTTATCAATTACCACCAATGATGGAAAAACTTGATCCTTTTACAAATGAATTTGTAGAAGATAACCAACTTACTAAAATCTATCAAGGAATGTCTCCTATTTTATCTAAAGAAATCTTATATCGTATTGATCAAGATGAATCTTTTAAAGAGATTATGAAAGAAATAGAAAATTCTCAAAATCTCTATATTACGAAAGTCAATGATAAAGAATATTTTCATGTTATTGAACTGACACATTTACAAGGAGAAACGTTTAAATATTCTTTATTTGATGGTTTAGATACTCACTTTAATGAAATAGATCAAAAAGAAAGAATTAAACAACAAACAAGTAATCTTTTAAAATTTATACAAAATGAATATCAAAAAAATACTTCAAAATTAAAGAAATTAAAAGCAACCTTAGATGATTCACATAATAGTGATGATTATCGTATTAAAGGAGATTTATTATATGCTTCTTTACATTTAATACAAAAAGGAATGACTCATGTTGTTGTTGACAATTATTATGATAATACAAAATTAGATATTACTTTAGATCCTAAATTAGATCCAAAAGCCAATGCTCAAAAATATTATCAAAAATATCAAAAAGCTAAAAATTCAATCAATGTTCTTTTAGAACAAATTGATTTAACTGAAAAAGAAATTGAATATTTCGATTCTTTAATAACCGCTATGTCACAAGCAACATATTATGATGCTTTAGAAATCAAAGAAGAATTAGAAAACGAAGGATATTTAAAAAAGAAAAAACAAAAAAATACAATTCGTAAGAAAAAACGTCCTCAATTTCAACAATATCTTACAAAAGATGGAATTGAAATCGATATTGGTAAAAATAACTTACAAAACGATTATTTAACATTTAAATATGCGCATCGTTATGATATGTGGTTTCATGCAAAAGATATGCCAGGAAGCCATGTCATTGTTAAAGCACAAGATTTAGATGAATATACGATTCGTTTAGCTGCTAAAATTGCTGCATACTATTCAAAAGGAAAAAATTCAAGTAGTGTTCCAGTAAACTATACACTCGTCAAAACACTCAAAAAACCTGCGGGTAGTAAACCAGGAAAAGTAATTTTAGATAATTATAAAACAATCTATATTGATCCAGATGATGAGTTTTTACAAGAACTTACAAAAAAATAGATGCTAAGCACCTATTTTTAATAACGATTTGTTTGTGTATAACATGTTTGTTCATAGCGAGGATAATAACGTGGAACATAAACAATGTTATTGACACGACGACATTCAATTGGACAAATAATAGGTTGTTCTACATATTGATTTTGAAATGTTGTACATACTTTCTTAGGAGCGATAATTGGTTGTGGAGTAAAACCATTTCCTATATTTGAATTAAAATAATTTGCATAACCGTTATTATCAAAGTTTCCATATTGTCCTTGACAGCATGTATTTTGTTGACAATTACAACTCATAATAACACCTCCTAATATAAGGTATGGTCATGTATTAAAAAGAATTGGACTTTTGTAAAGGAGAAACAAATGAAATTAATAAAATGGAATTTACATGAAGATGTAGAAGCATATACAACAACTAGGAAATTAGGTGATATTTCTTTAAATAATCCAAATTATTTAAAAGTATTAGAAAATAGACAAGAACTTGCTTCATTACTAAATACAGATTTAGAACATATGGTAGCCCCTAGACAAACACATTCTACCAATTTAAAACAAGTCTTTTTAATGAAAGATGGTGGTACCAATATGTTAAAACAAACAGATGACCTCTATGAAGTAGACGCAACTTATACGAAAGATAAAGATTTATTCTTACTGTCATTTCATGCAGATTGCACACCAATTTTAGTCTATTGTAAAGATCAAAAAATCGTTTGTGCTATTCATTCAGGATGGCTTGGTACAGTTAGACAAATTGTTGATCATACAATTCGTTATCTTATTGAAAAAGAAAACTGTAATCCAAAAGAAATGTATTGTTTAATAGGTCCTTGTCTTTCTAAAAAGCACTTAGAAGTGCAAGATGATGTGATTGATCAAGTTAAGAAAATGAACTTTGATACTTCACCTTTTTATCAAAAAACAGATGAAACTCATTATTTATTAGATAATAAAGGATTAAATAAACAACAATTATTAAATTTAGGGGTTTTAGAAGAAAATATTCAAGTTTCTTCTTATTGTACAAATGAAAATAATGATTTATTCTTTTCACATCGTGTCAATCATGATGGTCAAAGAAATGTAACAATCATTAAAAGAAAATAGGCGATATGAAATTCATATCGCCTATGATTTTAAGATTTAAAATATTCTTCAACATCTTTTCTTTCATCAGCAGTCAATTTTAAAACATCCATAGCTCTTTGCATGGAACATTGCAAACTTTTCATCATATTTTTAATTAATGTAATTCTTTCCAATTTTTGTCCTTGTGCTAATCCTTGTTCAAGCCCAATAGAATGTCCTTTTTCTATATTTTCTCTGGCTATCATTTCTCCTAAATTACACA
>ERZ826242.648-NODE-648-length-48018-cov-4.793633_pt1 | contig 48018 bp, 44 predicted proteins | sample MGYA00519871_ERZ826242 | MGnify/ENA primary metagenome ERZ826242 (study PRJEB31778, sample SAMEA3449226) | human gut metagenome | biome: human gut; feature: human-associated habitat; material: faeces | place: United Kingdom | collected 2010/2012 ... | reverse complement strand
TTCACTTTAGTAGAAAATTTAAAACTATAGTATTATATTTAATACTTTAAGATTGCTTAGATATTGTTGTGTACTAAAAATCGATGTGCTATAATAAAAACTATACTTATTATGAAGGATGACTTAAATGCAAAAAATACTAATAGTAGAAGATGATTTAAGCATACGCAATGAGCTATTTACACTATTACAAAACAATGGTTATCAGCCTGTTGATAAGCCGCCATGTGACCTTGCGCTTTTGGATATAAATCTGCCTGGAGAAAACGGATTTGAAATTTGCAGAAAGCTCAGGCAGATTTCTGACATGCCAATAATCTTTTTAACTGCCAGAGACACAGCAGACGATGAAATATTGGGGTTTGGTGTAGGGGCGGATGATTTTATACGCAAGCCCTATAACTCGTCTGTTTTACTTGCAAGAATTTCACGGCTTTTAAAACGTAAGTCTAATACTATTTTAAGCAAAAGGGATTTAAGGCTTAATTTAGCGGATATGACTGTAAGTTTTAACGATAAGTCAGTTGAGCTTACAAAAAACGAGACCCGAATACTGCTTTGCCTTATGGAAAAGGATTTGTGTACACATAATGAGATAATAGAAGACCTTTGGCAAAACAGCCTTTATATTGACCAGAACACTTTATATGTCAATGTAAACAGGCTTAGGGAAAAGCTTAAGGATATTGGAGCTGTTGACTATATACGCACAGTACGCGGTGTGGGGTACCGGCTATGAAACTGTGGGATTACATCTGCTCAAAATCTATCACGCTTTGTGCCATTGGAATAGGCGCAATATTTATCGGCACTGTTATGTGTACTGCCTCTTTAAGTATATCCTTGATTTTCTGTACTGAATTATTTGTGATTATATTAGTCATGCTTTGGCTGCTTATCAGCTGGTATCTGGATAATAAGCGCATTAAAAAACTTGAGCAAACCATATTTCAATTAAAGGACAAATACTTGCTGGCAGAGGTTTTGCCAAGGCCTAAAAATGCGATTGAGCAAATCTACTTTAATATTGTAAAAACTGTCTCACGCAGTGCTATTAGTACTGCAAACCAAGCCATGCGCGATAAGGACGAATACTGCGAATATGTAGAGGCATGGATACACGAAATTAAAACCCCTCTTACTGCCTGCTCCCTTATAATTGCAAACGATATGGATGTGCAAAAAATCAGGCGTGAGTTAAAACGAGCGGACAACCTTACTGAAAGTATACTCTACTACGCGCGCATGAAAAGCAGCGAAAAGGATATTATAATCAAAAAAGTTAAAATCTCAGATGTATTAAATCAAGCAGTTCAAAGCCAAATGGAACTTTTAATTTCTGCAAATATCAGTATAGAAATTAAAGGGGATTTTGAAGTTTATACCGACGATAAATCTGTTTGTTTTATAATTAAGCAGCTGCTTATAAACTGTGCGAAATACTGTAAAGGCTGCAATGTGAAAATTACTGCTGAAGGCGGCCAGGTTACAGTTAAAGATAACGGTATCGGAATTCCAAAGCATGAAATAGAAAGAGTTACTGACCGTGGCTTTACTGGCACTAACGGGCGAAAAATTAATTCCAGCACAGGCATGGGCCTGTATATAGTAAAAGGGCTGTGTTCAAAGCTTTCAATCACGCTGGATATAGACTCTAAACAAAATGAATACACCATTATCAGCCTTAAGTTTGACTCACTAACAAAATTGTAAGCTAAACACAAGGTTCTGTTAGCACAAAAACCTCCGATTGGTGTTATCATTTAGTTGAAACGGAGGTTGTTTAATTAATGAACACAATACTTGATGTTAAAAACGTTGTTAAATATTACGGCAGTGCCAGCGTTGTTACCAAAGCCTTGGACGGGGTTTCGTTTTCGGTCAAAGCGGGAGAATTTACGGCTATTATGGGCGCTTCAGGTTCTGGCAAAAGTACGCTTTTAAATGTCATTTCAACTATTGACCGAGCCAGTGCCGGAGATATATCAGTTGACGGCAAAAACATTTCTGATATGAAAGAAAGCGAACTTTCAAACTTTAGGCGTGACAGGCTTGGTTTTATTTTTCAGGAATATAACCTGCTGGATACACTTACATTGGGCGAAAATATAACCCTTCCACTAAACCTTCAAAAGCTGGATGCTCAAAGCACCCAGAGCAAACTTAATCGTGTGGCTGGTATTTTAGGGGTTGACGACCAGCTCGAAAAGTTTCCTTACGAACTATCAGGCGGGCAGCGGCAGCGCGCAGCATGCGCACGCGCAATAATAACAGACCCTGCGCTTGTTTTAGCGGATGAGCCTACTGGTGCGCTTGATTCAGCCAACTCCCGCAATTTAATGAAGACCTTTACGCTCATGAACCAAACAATTGGCTCAACCATATTAATGGTTACACATGACGCCGTTGTAGGCTCTTATGCAGGCAGAGTATTATTTCTTAAAGATGGTCAGATTTACAGCGAAATAATCCGCGCCGACAGGAGCCGACAGGAGATGTACCGTGAAATTTTATCGGTAATGGCATCACTCGGGGGTGATGTGGATGTTATCTAAAATTGCATTTAGAAATGTCCGGCGCCAAATAGGTAACTATTTAATTTACTTTATAACTGTAACCCTTACTGTTGCGCTTATGTTTGCAATAAATAATGTTATATTCAGCGAGCAGCTTAAAAGATTTGCAGTGTCAATTTCTCATATGAGTGCCGGGCTTTTAACCTTATCTATTATAATAGCGCTGATAGTTGCATTTGTATTAGGGTATGCCACATCCTTTATGTTAAAGCTTCGTAAAAGGGAGTTTGGCACATATCTAACCCTGGGCATGACCCGCCGTAATATACTTACAATCTTTATTTTAGAAATGACCATAATGGGGCTGGCGGCACTTGGCATTGGCATATTCTTAGGTCTTTTTATATATCAAGGGCTTATGATGATAATGTGCAGCCTTATGGAAATGCAGATTGCTATAGCCGCCTATTCTTTAAAAGCGCTGATTTTTACTATCATTATAGTTATAGGCATATTCTTACTGTCCTCGCTCACCTCTGCACTTTATCTTAAACGGGTAAGCATTTACAAACTAATACACGTGGACAAAGTGGCCTCGGGGCGTGTAAAGCACCCTATAATCTGGTTTATAATAACACTTCTTTCCCTCGCTCTAATAGTCTCATGCTGCATTGTTTTTTGTAATGCTATGATAGATGCGCTTAAAAACGGCAATGGGTCTGCAGCGCCTATTTACTACAGCCTATTAGGTCTTTGTGTAGGAGTTGTAACTTTCCATATTGGCCTTGCGCGCAGCCTTGTTAACATCTTAGTTAAAAACAAGCGTTTTTGTGCAAGTGGAACCAATACATTTACTTTACGGCAGTTATCCGGCAGGCTTAAAACAAACTCGCTTATGGCGGGCATACTCGCTTTTCTGATTTCATTTGCTGTTATCGGCGCTAACGTTTCTTTTGTCCAAAAAACCAGCGAAAGGGTAGGCCTTGATAAGTATTATCCTTATGATATAAGCATAAGAGCTGACCCTGAGAGCCCCTCCCCTATAACCAAAGAGGAGGGCGAAAAAATAATAAATCAATTTTGCCAGATAGAAAACAGTATAACCTATAATGTATATACAAATAACCAATCCTACCTGCATAACTTTACAGTATGGTCGAGTGAGAACGGCTTCTCTCTTACAGACTCATTTATTACTGAAAGTGATTTTAACAAAATTATAACTGGGCTTGGGTATGAGCCTGTTGACCTTGATGGTAAATTTTTAATTGTAACTGATATGCCGCAGGTTGCAGGTTTTGATTTTTCAAAAGCCGTTTTAAAAAGCGGCGGTGAAAGCTATTCGTTTGGTGGGTTGGAACAGAACTATCCATCCATTTACAATTCGTATTTTTTTGCGGTTGTTGACGATCAGTTTGTAAAGGGCATGGATATTGAAACATCCTGCACAGTATACAATCTTAAAGATGAAAAGTTTGATTCAGCGGCAATGGTTGAAGCTTTGTCCTATGACGAGGCAAAGATATTCGATGGTGAAACTATATTTTACAGCCAGTGTGATTATAATGTCAAAGAGTACGCCCGAATACAGTGAAACAGTGTTACAGCAATACTAGTGGTGGGCGCGTTATATATAGCAGTGGTGTTTGTGTTTATGGCAATGGCCGTGCTGGCGCTTAAAGTTCTTGCCGGGCTTTCGGATGACAAGCAAAAATACAGAATACTTTACCGGCTTGGGGCAAGCCAGAAAGAACAGTGCCGTACACTGTTTTGGCAGACTTTTAGTTTCTTTTTCCTACCTTTTGCACTGCCAATGCTTCTAAGTGTGCCGACAGCAGTAATATGCGGCAAAATGATGGAGCTTGCAGGTTTTGCGCAGCAGCGCCTTGAGATATACATCAGTTGCGCACTTATTGCGCTTGTTATGATAGCAATATACATTTTATATTTTTTGGCAACTTATATTATCAGTAAAAATAATGTAATATGCAATGACGCAAACTAAAAAATCGGGGTGTGTTTAAACACACCCCGATTTATTTAATTTTAATTTACGCTGTATAGCAATTCTGCATATGTAGGCAGCGTCCAATATTTTTTAGCCACTGTTGCCTCCATCTCATCCACTGTAACCCTTAGGTTGGACATATCCTTGAAAACAGTGTCTCTATAATATCTTGCAAGCTCTAGGGTATCACTATACATATTCGCATTAACAAGTGCATCCTCTAATTCGTTAAGCCTTTCAAGCGCGGTATTAGTAAGTTCTGAAAGCTTGTTTAGAAGTGTATCTTCAGCAGTGGCTTTAATACCAAGCTTATCTTTGCTTAACTTAAGTGTGAGAAGCTCGTTTTGATAATCCAACGCTGCAGGTATTACATATTTTTTGACCATATCCACCATTGTCAGCGCCTCAATATGCAAAGTTTTCTGATAATTTTCCAGCATTATTTCATAGCGTGAATGGAGCTCAGTTTTAGTAAACACACCATGCCGCTCAAATAACTCAATATTTTTATCAGCTATAAAACTAGGCAGCGCGTCAACTGTGGTTTTTAAATTTAAAAGTCCTCTTTTTTCTGCCTCTTCCACCCATTCCTGCGAATACCCATCGCCGTTAAAGATTATACGCTTATGTTCCTTAATGGTCTTTTTGATTAAAGTCGCAAGATCCTTTTTAAAGTCAGTTGATTTTTCAAGTATGTCAGCAAACTGGCTCAGCTGCTCTGCCACTATAGTGTTAAGAACTATATTGGGGCCTGCAATAGAAAGCGATGAACCCAGCATTCTAAACTCAAACTTATTGCCGGTAAAAGCAAAAGGCGATGTGCGGTTTCTGTCAGTAGTATCCCTTGGAAAATGCGGAAGCACTGTTGCGCCTATCTCCATCTGAAGTTTCTGCCTGTCATGATACTCAGACCCGCTTTCAATAGCCTCAAGTATCTCAGTAAGCTCATCCCCTAAAAACATGGAGACAATTGCAGGCGGTGCTTCATTAGCGCCCAGCCTATGGTCATTGCCGGCGCCAGCTACCGACACCCTTAATAAATCCTGATATTCGTCCACCGCTTTAATAACAGCAACTAAGAACAATAAAAACTGTGCATTTTCAGACGGTGTTTCACCCGGCTCAAGCAGGTTAATGCCTGTATCGGTGGAAATGGACCAGTTGTTATGTTTTCCGCTTCCGTTTACCCCCGCAAACGGCTTTTCATGCAGAAGGCAGGCAAGCCCATGGCGGTTTGCCACCACCTTCATCATCTCCATTGTCAGCTGATTATGGTCGGTAGCAATATTAGTAGTTGAGAAAATCGGCGCAAGTTCATGCTGGGCCGGCGCGACCTCATTATGCTTGGTTTTTGCAAGTACACCCAGCTTCCACAACTCCTGCTCAAGGTCTTTCATATACTCGCTGACTCTTGGCTTTATAGCACCGAAATAATGGTCTTCAAGCTCCTGCCCTTTGGGCGGACGCGCACCAAATAAAGTCCTGCCGCAGTATACAAGGTCCGGCCTTTTTAAGTACATATCTTTATCAATCAAAAAGTACTCCTGCTCCGGGCCAACGGTTGTTATTACCCTTTTAGCACTTTTATTGCCAAAAAGTTTCAAAATCCTTAAGGCCTGCTTATTAATTGCCTGCATAGAGCGTAAAAGCGGAGTCTTTTTATCCAGCGCCTCACCGCTGTATGAACAGAATGCTGTTGGTATACACAGCGTACCATCCTTAATAAATGCATATGAGGTGGTATCCCACACTGTATAGCCCCGCGCTTCAAAAGTTGCACGCAGACCGCCTGACGGGAAGCTTGAAGCGTCAGGCTCACCACGCACAAGCTCCTTGCCTGAAAATTCCATAATAACTTTTCCGTCGCCATGCGGAGAAATAAAACTATCATGCTTTTCAGCCGTAACCCCAGTCATCGGCTGGAACCAATGGGTAAAATGCGTAGCCCCGTTCTCGGTGGCCCAGTCCTTCATAGCATTTGCAACTATGTCTGCCACCTCACGCTCTAAATGGCTGCCCATTGCAATTGTCTTTTTCAACGCTTTGTATGTATCTTTGGGCAGCCTTTCCTGCATAACTTCATCGTTAAAAACCATACTTCCAAAAATTTTCGGCACATTAGTCATACGTACTACCTCCTAAAAAATAAAGGCGCTGCGGGATTAACCCACAGCGCCTTTGCTGTTTATGGCTAAAGTATAACACCTCAATTTCTATTTGTCAATACCTTTTTTTATAAAAAAGCAGCTTTTTTAAATTTTCTTTCAAATTTCACTAATTCTTTCCTATAATATAATGATTACACGCATGTGAATGAAATTAATTATAAAAATATTTCAAAACCGGTTGACTTTTAAAAGTATATATAGTATAATACCAGCATGAACAAAGGCGTTCATCTAACCATGTTTTGATAGCATGGTTAGATGGGCGCCTTTAATTTTTTATGTACGGAGGTAGTAATTATGCAAAGGGAAGGACAAGTAAGAATACCGTCCGGCTGTGCGATAGCGGGAATGATTTCTAAAAGTGGAACGCGCTTTAGCGGAAAAGACATAGTGGATTCCATAGCGGTTATGCACGACCGCTCAAATGGATTGGGCGGCGGATTTGCGGCCTATGGAATATATCCGGAGTATAAAGATTACTATGCACTCCATGTTTTTTACGACAGCAGCATATCAAAACGCGAATGCGAAGATTTTTTGGACCGGCATTTTGACATAATCAACCTTTCTAAAATACCAACTAGAAAGATAAAGACAATTACAGACGAGCCGCTGATATGGAGGTATTTTGTCACTCCCCTGCCAACCAAACTAGTTGACAGCCAGCTGGACGAGCGTGAGTTTGTAGCTAAGTGCGTATTTCACGTTAATACATTAATAAAAGGCAGCTATATATTCTCCAGCGGTAAAAATATGGGCGTTTTTAAAGCAGTTGGGTTCCCGGAGGATGTTGGGCGGTTTTACAGGCTGGATGAATACAGCGGATATTGCTTTACAGCGCATGGGCGCTACCCCACAAATACCCCTGGCTGGTGGGGCGGAGCACATCCATTTGCGCTGCTGGATTATTCAGTTGTACATAACGGTGAAATTTCGTCCTATGATGCTAACCGCCGCGCAATTGAAATGTATGGCTATAAATGCACATTACAGACTGATACTGAGGTTATTGCATATATTATAGATTATTTAAATAGAAAAAAAGGCCTTTCATTTGAGGAGATTGCAAGCGTAATTGCAGCCCCGTTTTGGCAAACAATAGAGCGTATGCCTCAAAAGCAGAGAAAGGTTCATAAATATCTGCGCAATGTATTTGCCGCTCAGCTAATAACAGGGCCTTTTTCAATACTTGTGGGCTATACAGGCGGGCTTATGGCACTAAATGACCGGTTAAAACTGCGCAGCATGGTTGTAGGCGAAAAGGGGGATATGGTGTATATAGCTAGTGAGGAAGCCGCTATACGCATAATACAAAACTCGCTTGATAAAGTATACGCCCCTAAAGGCTCCCAGCCTGTTATTATTGAATCTAAGGGAGGGTCAATATAATGCCGATTCAATATTTATATCCAGAATACGAGGTTGTACGTAATTTAGACAAGTGTATCAATTGCCGCGCCTGCGAAAAGCAGTGCGCAAACCTTGTGCACCAATATTTAGAAAAGCAGGACAAGTTAATAAGTGATGATTTAAAATGCGTTAATTGCCAGCGCTGTGTAGCAATATGCCCTACCCACGCTTTAAAGATAGTTAAAAGCAATAATGATTTAAAGGAAAACCAAAACTGGAGCAAGCAGACAATCTATGAGATTTACAAGCAGGCAAACACTGGTGGTGTGCTGCTATCCAGCATGGGTAATCCTCAAAACCACCCGGTATACTTTGATAAAATACTTATAAACGCGTCACAGGTTACAAACCCTTCCATAGATCCTCTGCGTGAACCGATGGAGACAAAAGTGTTTTTGGGCAGAAAGCCTCAGGATATAAAGCGGGACAAAAACGGCGAGATAATACCCGAGCAAATTAGTAATCTAACACTTTCAATGCCTATAATGTTTTCAGCAATGAGCTACGGGTCTATAAGCTATAATGCGCATAAGGCACTAGCCCGCGCAGCAGGCGAGCTGGGGATATTTTATAACACTGGAGAAGGAGGCCTGCATGAGGATTTTTATCAGTATGGTGACCATACTATTGTACAGGTAGCCTCCGGCCGGTTTGGCGTGCATACAGATTATCTTAAAAGTGGTGCCGCAATTGAAATTAAGATGGGCCAGGGTGCAAAACCCGGTATTGGCGGGCACCTGCCCGGCACTAAAATAGTAGGTGATATTTCACGGACGCGTATGATTCCAGAAGGTAGTGATGCGATATCCCCCGCCCCTCACCATGATATTTATTCTATTGAAGATCTAAGGCAGCTGGTTTATTCGCTTAAAGAAGCTACTGATTATAAAAAACCCGTCATTGTCAAAATTGCAGCAGTACACAACATTTCCGCCATTGCAAGCGGCATTGCGAGAAGCGGTGCTGACATCATTGCAATTGATGGTTTTAGAGGCGGAACAGGAGCTGCGCCCACCCGTATTAGAGATAATGTAGGTATTCCCATTGAGCTTGCGCTGGCAAGTGTTGATAAACGCCTTAGGGACGAGGGTATACGAGATAACATCTCAATCATAGCATCTGGAAGTATACGCAATAGTGCTGATGTAATAAAAGCTATAGCGCTCGGTGCCGACTGCGTATATATAGGGACTGCAGCACTTATTGCCATGGGCTGCCACCTGTGCCGCAGCTGCCACAGCGGAAAATGCAATTGGGGTATTGCAACCCAAGTACCTGAGCTTACAAAGCGGCTTGATCCCGATACCGCATTCAATCAGCTAATAAACATGCTAACTGCCTGGAGGCATGAAATAATGGAGATGATGGGCGGCATGGGCATAAACTCCATTGAAAGCTTAAAGGGCAACAGGCTTATGCTGCGCGGTGTTGGCCTTAATGAAAAAGAGCTTGAAATATTGGGAATAAAACATGCAGGAGAATAGATTTAATATTTACAAATACTACAATAAATGTTAAACTAGGAGGTAGAGAATATGAAATTTTCCGCACTTGATTTAGAGCCGAAGGAAATTAACTCTAAAATTTTAAAATCAAACGGCAGCAGAGTTGAAATTGATAATATATGCGGGGCGCGATATATTGCAAGCGGTTTTAAAACCGGCCTGATTGAACTTACAGGAACGCCCGGCAATGCGCTGGGTGCATATCTTGACGGCGCGGATATAATTGTGCACGGAAATGTGCAGGACGCTGTTGGCGATACTATGAACAACGGCAGTATAGTGGTTTACGGCAGTGCGGGCGATGCGCTGGGTTACGCTATGCGCGGCGGAAAAATTTATGTCAGGGACGATGCAGGCTACCGCACAGGCATACATATGAAAGAGTATCGAGATAAAAAGCCGGTTATAATTGTGGGAAACACTGTTGGCAGCTTTTTAGGAGAGTACTTAGCGGGCGGTATTATAGTCGTACTCGGCCTTAACAGTAAAAGTCTGCCGGTTGGAAACTTTACTGGCACAGGTATGCACGGCGGAAAAATATTTATACGTTCACAAACTGCACCTCAAAATCTCCCTGAACAGGTTACATCCAAAAAAGCAGACGAGGCCGACAAGGAAATAATAAAACCATATTTAAAGGAATTTTCAGAATATTTTTTGCTTGATTTTGACTTACTAATAAATGATAGTTATTATATGTTGACGCCAAATGCGAAAAACCCCTATAAGCGGCTGTACACCGCAAACTAAATCTTTAAAGGAGGAAATAAAAAAATGACCACCACGGTTAAAGAGGTTTTACAATTTGTAAGGGAGAACGATGTAAAGTTTATACGTCTTGGTTTTTGTGACCCGCTCGGATTCCAAAAAAATATTTCTATACTGCCTGACCGGTTAGAAGATGCATTTACAAACGGTGTTTCTTTTGACGCGTCAGCAGTCAAAGGCTTTGGAGATGTAACCCATTCAGACATTTTTTTGTTTCCTGACGCCAGGACGCTGACAATCCTGCCCTGGCGCACTGGCCCCGGTAGAGTTATAAGATTTTACTGTGACATTAAAAACCCAGACGGTTCAGACTTTTACGGGGATGTGCGAACCCTATTAAGGAAAGCAATTGAGCGCGGCGAAAAAATGGGGTATAACTGTAAAATCGGAACCGAATGCGAGTTTTATTTATTTAAAACCGACGATATGGCGGAACCGACCTATACTACCTTTGACAACGGAGGGTATTTAGATATAAGCCCAATTGATAAAGGCGAGAACATCCGCAGGGAGATTTGCCTGTGCCTTTTGGAAATGGGTATAAACCCTGAGTCGTCTCATCATGAGCAGGGGCCTGGCCAAAATGAAATAGATTTTGAGTTTGCGGATGCTTTAAGTGCCGCCGATAATCTTTTGACATTTAAATCAACAGTTAAAGCTATTGCTGCACGCAACGGTCTATTTGCTTCATTTATGCCAAAGCCGCTGGCTGATAAAAGCGGCAGCGGCCTGCATATAAACATGTCTTTATCTCAAAACGGGATGAATATTTTTAAAAACACTGCTGATGAGCACTCTCAAGCTGCAGAAAGCTTTATTGCGGGAATATTGGAAAAAGTAAAGGAAATGAGCCTGTTTCTTAATCCAATAAACAATTCATATGACCGGCTTGGCAAAAATGAAGCGCCCAAATTTATATCCTGGTCACACCAAAACCGCTCCCAGCTGATACGCATTCCGGCGGCAAGCGGTGAGAAAATCAGGATGGAGCTGCGCTCAGCCGACCCGGCTGTAAACCCATATATTGCTTTTGCGCTGTTAATGAATGCGGGGTTTGACGGTATAGAAAAGGGCCTGGTGCTTTGCGAACCTGTAAACAGCAATTTGTTTACCGCTGACAAAAGCGTTACTGAAGGCCTTGACAGCCTACCCTCCAACATTAATGAATCAATAGAGATTGCCTCCAAAAGTGAATTTGTAAAAAATGTGGTAGGCGAAACCTTTTTACAGCAGTATCTTAAAGTAATTAAAAATGAAACATGTGGATTTTCAAAAGCGGAGGATAAGGAACGTAATTTTAAAATTATCTGATTGTTTAGTATAAAAGAAAGGCGGGGATGTTTTTGGATAGTGTTTTAGTGGTATCTCATTCTCAAAAAGGCACCGAATTTTTTACCCAGATACTTAATAAGGCCTGCTGTTATAACATCTCTGCTGTAACATGCTGCAGCGACGCAAGGCGGCTGATGCTGGACCGAAATTTTGATATATGCATTATAAATGCACCATTGCCGGACGAAAACGGCATTGATTTTGCAGTAGATATCTGTTCTAATGGGTTAAGCCAGGTAATTTTATTAGTCAAGTCACAATACTATGACGAAATTTCACAGGCAGTAGAAGACAGCGGTGTGATAACGGTATCAAAGCCAATTAACCGCAGCCTGTTCTGGTCTGCGCTTAAAATTTCAATAGCGGCTCAAAACAAATATAAGATTATTCAAAAAGAAAATAATAAATTGCTTAGTAAAATAGAAGATATCCGGATTGTTGACCGTGCCAAGTGCCTGCTTATATCATATTTAGGTATGAGTGAGCCGCAGGCGCATAAGTATATTGAACAACAGGCAATGGATAAACGGATTACAAAGCGCGAGTGTGCAGACCGGATAATAAAAACATATGACAACTAAAAACAGTTTTAATTGAGGTAAATATTATGACAAAGTATATTTTTGTAACAGGCGGTGTTGTTTCCGGGCTGGGTAAAGGCATAACTGCGGCAAGCCTTGGCAGGCTGCTTAAGCAGCGCGGACTAAAGGTTGCCGCGCAAAAGCTTGACCCTTATATGAATGTTGACCCTGGTACAATGAGCCCGTTTCAGCACGGTGAGGTGTTTGTCACAGATGACGGTACCGAAACGGACCTTGACCTTGGCCATTATGAGAGATTTATTGATGAAAATTTAACACGCTACTCCAATTTAACTTCTGGCAAGGTTTACTACAATGTATTAAACCGTGAGCGTACCGGTGGATACCTCGGCGAAACTGTTCAGGTAATCCCTCATATCACTAACGAAATTAAGAGTTTTATTTATAAAAGTGCAAGCGACAGCAAAGCGGATGTACTTATAACTGAGATAGGCGGAACAACTGGCGATATTGAAAGCCAGCCGTTTTTAGAAGCCATTCGTCAGATAGCCCTGGAAAAAGGCAAGGAAGACTGCCTTTTTATACATGTCACGCTTGTGCCATATCTAAAAGGGTCGGGTGAGCACAAATCAAAGCCAACACAGCACTCTGTAAAAGAGCTGCGCTCAATGGGCATTTTCCCTGATATAATAGTAGCACGTGCTAATGAACCGCTAGACCAGTCTATCAAAGAAAAAATTTCTCTTTTCTGCAATGTTAAGCCAGATTGTGTTATAGAGAATCTAACTCTGCCTAGTTTGTACGAAGCACCTATTATGCTTAATAAAAACGGGCTGGACAAGGTCGTTTGCCGTGAACTGTCACTTAAAACACAAGAGCCTGATTTAAGTGAATGGAATGCGCTTACAAAAAGAATACATAACCGTATGGGTAATATTAAAATAGCTCTTGTAGGAAAGTATGTTCGCCTGCATGACGCTTATTTGTCCATAATAGAGTCTTTAAACCACGCCGGTTTTGACAGCGGGGATAATATTGAAATTAAGTGGGTGGATAGTGAGACAATCACAGCTCAAACAGTTGATAATATACTGGGTGATGTTGACGGTGTTTTAATACCCGGCGGGTTTGGCAGCAGAGGAATAGAGGGCAAAATTGAAGCGTGCAGATATGCGCGGGAAAATGATATACCCTATCTTGGCATATGTCTTGGTATGCAGATAGCTGTAATTGAGTTTGCAAGACACGTTTTAAATCTTAAAGATGCAAACTCCGGTGAGTTTGACAACAGTGCCAAGCATTTAGTAATAGATATCATGGAACAGCAAGCGAACATCACAAAAAAAGGCGGTACAATGCGGCTCGGGGCATATCCATGTAAGATTGAAAGCAATACTTTGCTTGAAAAGCTCTACAGTTCCAATTTAATTAGTGAGCGGCATAGACACAGATATGAATTTAACAACCTATATAGAGAACAGATGACCAAATCAGGGCTTGTAATAAGCGGGCTCTCGCCGGACGGGCAGCTAGTAGAAGCGATAGAAATAAGCAACAATCGTTTTTTTGTAGGAGTACAATTTCACCCAGAATTTAAAAGCAGGCCAAATAAGCCTCACCCATTATTTAAAGGCCTTATCACAGCGGCAAAACAACGTAAAACTAATTAAAAAACAACCTGCACCAATTATATCCATGGCGCAGGTTTTTCTTTATTATAATAAAAAAACTGTTGATTTATCTGATTAAAGAAGTTATAATAGTTATGTATAAAGCCAATAGTTTTGGAGTGGAGATGAATGAAAGTACTAATCCTGTCCTGCAATACCGGCCAAGGCCATAATGCAGCAGGACTTGCAATGCTTGAAACATTTAAAGCCAGAAAAATTGACGCGCAAATGAAAGATGCGCTTATTTTTAAAAGCGAAAACGTATCAAAGATTACATCAAATGTTTATACAACCATCACTCCTAAAAGCTCATGGTTTTTTGGATGTATATATCATGCCGGCAGATTTATAAGCTCTTCAAAATATAAGTCGCCTGTATATCTTGCCAATACTTCTTACGCAAAGAAAATGTATGAATATTTAAGAGATAATCAGATTGATGTACTTGTTGCCCCGCATCTATTTCCTGCTGAGGCGGCAACCTATATCCGCCGCCATTATGACATTAATTTAGCCTGCTATGCAATTGCAACAGACTATGCTTGCATCCCTTTTTGGGAAGAGACAGAAATGGACTACTATTTTATACCCGAAAATATGAAGGATGAGTTTTTAAAACATGGAATAAGTGAAAATAAACTTGTTTTAACCGGCATACCTGTCTCAAAAAACTACAGCATTAATGAAGATAAGGCAAGACTAAGACAAGAATTTGGCATTAGTGAAAAATGTAAAGTATATCTAATAATGAGCGGCAGTATGGGGTTTGGAAATATAATTGATATAGTGCATGAGCTTGCGAAAATTTCCGGTGATAACTCTAGAATTATAGTTCTTGGAGGGCGTAATGAAGCGCTTAAATCCAAACTGAGAAATATGTATAAAAATGACCTTAGAATAACAGTGATGGACTTTACTGATAAAGTACCGCAATTATTAAAAATAAGCGACGTGCTTTTAACTAAGCCTGGAGGGCTTACCAGCACAGAAGCTGCGGTATCAAATATACCAATAATTCATACTGCTCCTATACCCGGCTGTGAAACACTTAACGCACGATTTTTTAATAAGGAAAACATGTCTGTCTTAGTAAAAAATCCTTCACAGATTGCAAAAGTAGCACTAGATATAGTGTCAGATGATAATAAGCGTGAAAAAATGATTCAGGCACAAAGGCTGAATATAAATCCACATGCTGCTGATGACATTTGTGATTTTATAATAAGCAGACAAACCGAAGGGATTGGGATAAAATGATTTTTAAGTATGTAATGTTTATTATACTTGGATTTTTGTCCGGCAGTATTCTGTATAGTTTGATTCTGCCGCGGTTGTTTTGCAAAGTGGATATAACTGAGCAGTTTGAGGATAAAAATCCGGGAGCTGCTAATGCTATAAAATCTGTTGGGCCTTATATTGGGATGATATGCTTGATCCTTGATATTTTAAAAGGTTTTGTACCGGTTTACATAGCAACTAGAGTTGTAGATTACAGGAGCACACTATTTTTTCTTATAATGGCCGCTCCTGTTCTTGGCCACGCACTGGGGATGTTTAATGGATGGCAGGGCGGCAAGGCCATCTCGGTTTCATTTGGTGTGCTTTTAGGTGTTATATTTGTAAGCTATCAGCTTTTATTGCTTGCCGGCCTTTATATTATTTTTTCAACAATAATTAAAATACAGCCACATGCGAGAAGGACTGTGATAGTATTTTTATTATTTGCTGCTATACAGTTATTTTTCCCAATAGCTTTTTCTTTAAAGCTTGGGGCTTTAGTGTCTTCCGGCACAGTGACCTTTAAAAACTGGGCAGACTCGCTTTTGCCCTCCCCTATCCGTCTTCGCAGAGGATAGAAAATTTATATAAAAGACTATAGCCCAGCTTTTGCTGGGCTATAGTCAATATTAGCATCACATATAAGTAAACAATACTCGGCTTTGTCTGAACAAAACCGAGTATTAAAGCCACATGAAAAAGATATTTTAGGCAATTTGGCTGTGGGAGTTGAACTCTTGAGCTCGCAAAAAGTTGGTAGCGACAGAGCGCCGTCGTGAGGGCGTTTACAACCGAGCAGGTGAGCGTGACTTTTTGCGAAAGGGAGGAGCAGCGGCGCGAGCGCGCTCTGATTTTTATAAAAAATCGGAGCAAGCGATACAAAGCTTGCTCCGACGTGTGAGAGCCACATGAAAAAGATATTTTCGGCATTCCGGCGGTGGGAGTTGAACTATCATGCTAGAACGAGACTCTCAAAAGACGATGCTGTTTTTCGTCACAATCATGCAATGACATCAGCATTTACAAATTAAATCATGAGCGTGTGGAAATAGTGTTTCAAAAATCAATAAAACTCTTTTATCCAATCCCCTTGTTTTTTACGGTAAAAGAATTCGCTTAAACTATCATTTTCAAAAATTTTATACATATCTTCAAAATCTTTTGCCAATTTATAGTTATTTAACTTATCCTTGTCTATCCACAAACATTCTCCTTCATCGGATGAGATTATCTGTCCATCAAAATCATCTGTTTTATAAAATAAAACAATATATCGACTCAAATCATCATTTTGCCATTGCTTTATACCACAAAGTATGGGGGATCTTATAGTTAAACCGGTTTCTTCTAATACTTCTCGGATGACCGATTCCGTAAAAGACTCTCCATTTTCAACATGTCCGCCTGGAAAACAGATGCCCGGCCATTTAGGATCGACTCTGTTTTGCACCAAAATTTTATTTTTTTGATATACCATACACATTGTAGTGATTTCTGTTAATACGCGTTTATCCATTACTATCACCCTTAAGACCTCTGATTATATCATATATTATATTACATGAAATCAAAAAGCACAACACGAGAGTTCAACTCTTCCATGTTGTGCTTTTCTTGGTGGGGGTGGACACTTTCGATGCCGTCCTAAACGCGGGCACACTGTTACTAAAAAGAAAACCTGCGGAGCGCGAATTGCTCACCGCAGGTGTGGAAGGGTAGCATAAAATGAACCCCCTCAGGATATAGGATTGAACTCTCGCAATATTTAGATCCTTTCCAATTTTTTAGTGAATCCGCATCCCCTTCGGAAAACACTTCAAAATATGGCACAGATTCGTCGCGGATATATTGCTTCTGGGGAAACCATTCGGTTAATTATACATGTATGCTTTGTGTACGTTGCCATACCCTGTCTTCGAGTTTATCGTAACTACAACCCAATCAACGGCGACCTGAAACCACATAGATACGGCACTTTTGCTCAACAGTAAAATACGCAAAATTGAGCGCTTTCACTTGTATAAAATCCTTTATCTTTCCAAAGACGCGATAAAACAGAGCGTAATTCGACAATTGACATTCCAACATAGTATTCGAAATCATCCTGCAAATATTTATTGGAATAACGAGAGACTATTTCCTTTACAGCGTCAATAAAATCACGCATATTCTCTAAAAGAGAAATATATTCAGGCAATGTATTCAAATATTCATGAAGTCGGCTTCTCATATCGTCTTGAAACACGAGCGCATTCACAAATGCTGTACCATCACTGTGTACACCGCAAAAACCATCCTCTGTCAGCTTTTGCAGATTATCTTTTTCTACTTTAGAAAAAGATGCGGGATCTGAGTTTTTGGCAATCATTTTAAGCGTCATATTCAAATACAAATCGGGTACATCATGTTTATACCTTCTTTTACCAAATATGGCGTCGCCCGGATGTGCTTGATAGCCATCCCAGTTTACACCTTTCCAACCGTTCCCGTTGTTGTTGAAGAAGGTCGACGGCAAACGGCAGGCACTGCCGCTTTCAAAACCGATTAAGCCCCAGCCTCCACCGTCAGCACGCTTGAAGTGTGAACACCAATTCACAGAAAAGCAAGAATTTTCAATTATTTGTTCCAGATAAAAAGCAAAAAACATTTGCGCGTCGTTGTCGCTGTAATCGCCGGTTGTTACACCCAGTTCGGTTGCTTTCTTCAAAGCTTTTTCCGCAAGCTGCCAAAAAACCTCTGCGTGTTGTTCCGCAAAATTGCAGCACTTTTCATTGATTTCATTTTGGCATTCCCTGGGAACGATAAAAAAGTTTGTCAGATATTTTTCGTGATTAAGTTTTTTCAACAGTTCCGCTTGAAGCAGCAGTTCCACCTCTTCTTCCATATAAGGAGCGGCAATTCCAAGCTCCAGCGCAAGTTCTTGTATCGTACAGGGATTGTTGTGTGCGTGACAAAGGATATTGACCGGAATCTTTCTTTTAATTGCCGACCACGGAAGTCCGGATGGTTGGTTTCCTGAAGAACAAAAGGAAATTTGTTCGGGATGATAGCTTCTTTCTCCTAATTCTCTTGCCATGTTCATACCTTCTTTCAATATATTTCTTGCACGGTGCAGTTTGGACATCACCGTGCCTTCCGGAAGGTTGAGGGATAGAGCAATATCACTGATTTTTATACCCTGAAAGTAATAGGCAACCACAATATCACGATAGTTCGATGAAATGAATGACATTTCTCGACGCAACAGCAGTAATTGATCTTCGTGTATCAATACATCTTCTGGAACAGCAGTCCTGTCTTCGATTTCAAGTTCCCTGATGTCCGCAGTTGATTCTGACACGTTCTGTTTGTGCTTTTTGCCAGCCCATACACTGTATTGATTGCGTGCGATCTGCCACACCCATGCAGAAAAATGTTCCGGGACGATACCTTTCTCCAGCGCTGTAATAATATTGAGTAAAATATCCGAAGTTAAATCTTCTGCCGCATAATTGTTACTGGTTTTTTTCAGACAGAAATAAAACAGTTTTTCTGCATAATCGTGTATTAGGTTATGTATGAGTAAATTTTTATCAGTGCTTGTTATCATTTCCTCAACCTCCTTTCACTTATATAGTGTCTCAAAAGTGAATTCCATTGCAAAAGAATTTTTTATTTTTCTATCTAGTGCATTTAACAAAAAATGCAAATTAGATACAGGGGTTAGAATCTCTCTGCTTTATTTTTTGCATTCGTCGTTTTGAGCATTTTTGCATTTAGCGTCCAGTTTAAAACTGAAAATGTATAGCCCACAGACCGCATAAATACGAGGTTTATAACAAAAACACCATTGGTGTCCAAACCTTAGGGGTTCGAATTCCAATGGTGTTTTCATATGGCGGAGAAGGAGGGATTTGAACCCTCGCGCCGGTTACCCGACCTACGCCCTTAGCAGGGGCGCCTCTTCGGCCAACTTGAGTACTTCTCCAAGTCATACGAAATCAATTAATTTAATTGCTAAGGTATATTATACACGTAAGTATCACACTTGTCAAGACGTTAAAATAATACTATTTTTTAATAAGATTAATACTTGTATTTAATCTTAAGTGTGTTAAAATGTAACCAAAAATATGGTATGGAGGTTTTATTATGACATATCCGATTGCCGAAAAACGTATTTCTGATTTTGAAAAAATGGGCTTTGGCATGTTTATTCACTATGGGCTGTATTCCCAGCTTGGAAAAGGTGAATGGATAATGTATAAAGGTCAGATCCCCAAGAAAGAGTACACAAAACTTTTTGATACATTTACAGCAGAGGGTTTTGACGCACAGCATATTGCAAAGCTTGCAAAACGGGCTGGCCAAAAATATATTGTACTTACAACACGCCATCATGACGGTTTTTCACTTTATGACACAAAAGGACTTAGCAATTATGACGCACCCCATTCACCCTGCGGGCGCGACCTTATAGGTGAGTTTGTTAGCGCCTGTAATGATAACGATATTGTACCGTTTTTCTATCACACAACCCTAGACTGGTATCAGGATGACTTTAAAAATGACTTTGACGCTTATCTTGAGTATTTGCGTAAGTCTGTAGAAGTTCTATGTACAAACTACGGTAAAATCGGCGGGCTATGGTTTGATGGTAACTGGAGCCGCAAGGATGTTGACTGGAAAGAAGATAAGCTTTATGCAACTATACGCAAGCACCAGCCAGAGGCTATAATTATAAATAACACTGGCCTTAGTAAAAGAGGAGAAATAGGAAATAAGGAGCTTGACAGCGTCACCTTTGAGCAGGGGCGGCCTACCCCTTTGGACAGAAGTGGGATGGCCAAGTATGTAGCGGCAGAAATGTGCGAAACTCTAAACGACCATTGGGGTTACGGAATTAATGATTTAAATTATAAATCATTGCCACATATAATTAAAAATCTTTGCCACTGCCGAAAAGTAGGTGCAAATTACCTTTTAAATATTGGGCCTATGGGCAGCGGTGAGATACCCAAAATGCAGGAGTGCATGCTGGAATCAATAGGAGACTGGATGAGTATAAACGGCCAGTTTATTTATAATGGCAAACCGTGCTCAGTATCAGGAGAAGGCGATAACTTTGGCCTTGACACAGGTGACTTGCTTGCGCTTTTTGCCTATAATTTAGGAATTAAAGGCAGCAGCCATGTGACCGCTTTTGGGGGTACTGACGGATGGTTTGAGTTTACAGGTGTTACAAGAGAAATCGATTCAGTCTGCTGGGCAGATAACAATGAAAAATTAGAATTTAAACAAGAGCTGGAAAAATCAAAGCTTTATGTCAAGTTTACAGGATATGATTATGGAACAAACCTTGTTGTAAGGATTGCAAAGGCCCAATACAAATAATTTTAGGAGCGATTTAAGTGTACGGTGTTTTTTATGGAACCGGTGATGCTGGCGGTATACCTAACCCTTTCTGTAAATGCAGTGTGTGTGAGAATGCTAGGCTTCATGGAGGTAATGAAATAAGAAAGCGCTCAATGTTCAGGCTGGGCAGCAAAGTCCTAATTGACTTTGGGCCTGATATAGCCACATCGGCATGTCTATACGGCGACCTTTCAGAAATAAGGCATATACTAATTACCCATACCCACCATGACCATTTATCAGCGCTTAATCTTTTACAGCTTATGTGGGCGGCAAGGCGGCAAGATAAAATTTCTAAAGTTAATATTTATTTTACGGACAAAGCTTATGATATTGTTAAGTGCTGGAGCCAGTCATCATTTATAAATAAGGGCATGACTCTTGATATGGAAAATATGGGTATATATAAATTTCACAGGCTTGAGTATTATAAAAAATATCTTATAGATGACTTTTCTGTTATACCTCTAAAAGGAAACCATATAGGCAATGTATCAGAGCATAGTGCTAATTATCTTATTGAATTGCCAAATGGCAAAACGCTCTTTTATGGGCTGGACAGTTATTTGTACTTTAATGAAACATTTGAATTTTTAAAGGATTATAAGCTTGATTATTATATAACAGAGGCAACCGGTATCGGCACTGATGAAGCATGCTTAAATAAAAATCACTTAAATCGCCCAGAATTAGTTGAGGTTTTTAATAATCTATATAATCAGCATACTATTAATGAATTTACAAAAGTATACTTAAGCCATATAAGCCATGGCGAAAACAATGATATTAAATCAATTACCAGTATTATAAATCAATTAAAATTCCCTTATTTAGTAACGCTGGCTTACGATGGGCTTAAAATCAAATTATAAATAATAAAGCTTAGGCTATATGCCTAAGCTTTATTATTTTTAAAGCTGGATTTTAATTTATCCAGCAACAGCTCTGCAATAGGTGTGAAAACCTGATATTTTTTCCATATAACAAACATTTTAGTCTCCAACTTGGGCGTTAAAGGTCGAAAACACAAGTCACTGTCTGGCCCTGTGTCAACAAGCTTATCAAAAGTAAGCATATAACCCAGCCCCTCTTTTACAAAAACAGAGCCATTGTATGCTAAATTAATTGTACCGGAAAGATTTAAATTGTCCGCCTGCTGGCCACACCACCGGGGGATATCCGCTATCATCCCTTGAGTCGAACATATAAGGTCAAGTCCAGCAAGGTCATCAACTGTAATACTTTCGTTTTTAGCAAGCGGGTCATCCTTTTTCATAATAAGCCCCCATACATTAGTTTCGGGAATCTCTAAATAATTGTATTTAGTAAAGTCCGGCAGCTCTGCGATTACAGCAAAATCCAGCAGCCCTTTATCTAACCTCTCTGCTACCTGCTCAGTATTTCCGCTAATTAGATGATAACGAAATAATGGATATTTTTCTTTAAAACTTTTAATAACCCTAGCAACGTATTTAATCTGATGGGATTCCGCACAGCCAATCTGCACTTTTCCGCCTGTTATATCATCAAGCGCATGAAATTCATCTGTAGTTTTATCCACCATATCCAGTATATCTTCGGCCCTTTTTCTAAGCAGCATACCCTCATTTGTAAGTGTAACACTGCTACTTCCACGCTTAAACAGCTTTTTACCCAGCTCATTTTCAAGCTCTTTCATCTGCTTGGACAAAGTGGGCTGTGTTACATGGAGGTATTCAGCCGCCCGGGTCATATTCCCCTCTCTGGCAATCTCTAAAAAGTATCGTAAAACACGTATTTCCATAAACTCCTCCTCTATTAAAATATATTATAAAGCATTATGTTATTCCTGTCAAGAATATCATATAATAAATTATAAGTATTTGACATAACGTATAAACTCAAATATAATAGAAACAAACGGAGGTGGTATAATGGCTGAAGCCAACGACATACGAAGCATTATATTACAAAATTTAATTGACGCAGGCTGTAATAAAGAAATGACCGACAAATGTATTTCTCTTATTGACAATGGAAAAATTTCAGAATTTATAGCAATACTATTAAAGCATAGGAGTAATTTACTTAAAGCCGTTCATACCAGCCATAAAAAAATTGACTGCCTTGATTATCTAATTTATAAAATAAAAAAAATTAATTTGGAGGAATAATTATGAATATGAATTTTGATTATAATAACCCAACCAGGATTTTATTTGGAAGCGGTAAGCTAAATGAGCTGGGCAGCCAGCCATTGCCGGGTAAAAAAGCTCTATTACTTATGTCCTGCGGAAAATCCGCAAAGGTGAGTGGTGCTTATGATAAAACTCTGGAGCAGTTAAAAAAGGCAAATGTAGAGGTTGCTGAGTTTGCAAAAGTTATGGAAAACCCGATAAAGGAAATGGTGATGGAAGGTGCACAATTTGCGCGCAGCAACAGTTGTGATTTTATTGTAGCACTTGGCGGCGGTGCAGTCCTGGACTCTGCTGTTGCGATATCTGCCATGTCTACTAATGACGGTGACCTGTGGGATTATGTAAATGGCGGTACTGGTCTAGGCAAGCCGCTTGTAAACGCAGGCCTGCCTATTGTCACAATAGCTCTTACCGCTGGAACCGGCTCTGAAGTTAACTGCTGGGGTGTAATATCCAATCTGCAGACAAATGAAAAAATCGGGTTTGGAAACCCGATTTTAAACCCAGTACTCGCTATTGTTGACCCGCAGTTAATGAAAACAGTTCCGCCAAAATATACTGCCTATCAGGGCTTTGATGCATTATTCCACAATACTGAGGTAATGATTTCAAATAGTGTAAATGTACTCAGTGAAGCGATAGCGCTTTCTGCAATTGAGAGCATCACAAAATATCTGCCTTTAGCAGTTAAGGACGGAAACGATTTAAAAGCAAGAGAGCATGTGGCATACGGCAGTACAATGGCAGGTATAACCATGCAGCTTACCAGCACAACCGCCCAGCATTCCATGGAGCATGCCATGAGCGCATATCACCATAATCTGCCGCATGGAGCGGGCCTTATCATGATTTCAAAAGCGTTTGCTGAGTTTTTTATTGAACGCCATGCCTGTGACCAGCAATTTATAAAAATGGCTAAGGTCATGGGTATTCCAAATGCAGATAGCCCAGACGACTTTATAAAAGCACTTGTAAAACTGCAACAGGATTGTGGTGTTGCTGACCTAAAAATGAGTGATTATGGAATTACCAAAGATGAGTTTATGACCCTGGCAGTAAACGCACGTGAGACTATGGGTGGTTTGTTCCTTGCTAACCCCTGCCCAATGTCGGACGAGGAGTGCGCCAAAATATTTGAAAAATCTTATAAATAAATTTATTTTTTATTTGTCATTTTCATACGTAGACTATTACTCAGTATCTGCTTGCGCATCCTAAGGCTTTTAGGTGTCACTTCCAAAAGCTCATCATCTGATATAAATTCAAGTGCCTGCTCCAAGCTCATGATTTTGGCAGGGATAAGCCTTAAAGCCTCGTCACTTCCCGAAGCACGCATATTAGTAACGTGCTTCTTTTTGCAGACATTAACAGCCATATCGGAGCCTTTGGGGTTTTCCCCAACTATCATGCCTTCATAAACCTTTGTGCCAGGGGTGATAAATAAAGTCCCACGTTCCTGGGCGTTATACAGTCCATAAGTGACAGCCTCTCCGGATTCAAATGCGATTAATGAACCAATCTGCCGTTTTGGAATTTCTCCTTTAAATGGGGCATATCCCTCAAACATTGCGTTCATTATGCCCTCACCCTTTGTTGTGGTAAGGAAATCATTTTTATACCCCAGCAGCCCGCGGGATGGTATTATATACTCAAGCTTCATGCGGCTACCGCTTGGCTCCATAGAAACAAGCTCGCCCTTGCGTGAGCCCAGGCGCTCCATAACCGCGCCCATGCTCTCCTCCGGCAGGTCAATAAATACCCTCTCAATAGGCTCACACTTTTTGCCGTCTATTTCTTTATATAGCACTTTTGGCATGGAAACTGCAAACTCATAGCCCTCTCTGCGCATAGTCTCTATAAGTATTGAAAGGTGCATTTCTCCCCTGCCCGCTACTCTAAATGTATCAGCGTTATCTGTGTCACTTACTCTTAAGGAGACGTCCTTTAACACCTCCCTATAAAGCCTGTCCCTTAAATGGCGGGAGGTTACATACTTACCTTCTCTGCCCGCAAACGGGCTGGTATTAACTGAAAAATTCATTTCAAGCGTGGGTTCGCTTATCTTTACAAACGGCAGTGCCTGGGGACTGTTAATGTCGCATAGAGTTTGACCGATTGTGATATTATCAATGCCGGAAAAACAAATAATATCGCCTGCGCTTGCTTTATCAACCGGTTTGCGGTTTAATCCGTCTATAGTAAAAAGCGCCTGTATACGCCCGGTTGACTTAAAATCAGGGTCGTGATAATTGGTTATTGCAACATCCATGTTTTTTTCAATCACGCCCTGCTCGATTCTGCCAATCCCAATTCTGCCTACATAGTCATTATAGTCAATGGATGATACCAGCATTGAAAATGGCTTATCGGGGTCTACTTCGGGCGGGTCTATATGTGATATAATCTTTTCAAAAAGTGGCGCAAGGTCACTGCCCTGTTGGTCTGGTGACAAGCTTGCTGTACCATCCCTGCCTGAGCAAAAGACAACTGGGCTGTCCAGCTGCTCATCAGTCGCCTCAAGCTCAATAAGCAGCTCGAGAACCTCATCCAGCACCTCATGCGGGCGGGCGTCAGGCCTGTCAACTTTATTTACTACAACTATTATTTTATGCCCCATCTCAAGCGCTTTTTGCAAAACAAACCGGGTTTGCGGCATAGGCCCTTCAAAAGCGTCTACAAGCAGTAGCACACCGTTAACCATTTTAAGTATCCGCTCAACCTCGCCGGAAAAATCGGCATGGCCAGGTGTATCGATTATATTAATTTTAACCGAGTTCCAATACGCAGAGGTGTTTTTAGCTAAAATTGTTATTCCCCGCTCACGCTCCAAATCATTATTATCCATCACCCGCTCGACCACTTCCTGGTTCTGGCGGAATACCCCGCCCTGCTTTAACATTTCATCCACGAGTGTGGTTTTGCCGTGATCGACATGAGCTATAATAGCGATATTTCTCAAATCTTCTCTTCGCAAGTTATATCCTCTTCTCTTATAAGTTTCTATCTATATTAACATATTATTAACTATTTTTCCATATAAAAAATAAAAAAAAGATTATTTACTATTGACAACATATATTTAAAGTAGTATTATTTTAAAAGTCAATTGGAAATGTGCTGTTTGGGTAAAGGAATTAATCATGTTTATACGATTGTCTTTATCAAATCATAACCAGAGCCAAGCTCTGAGTGGTTTAAGGCAGCCAATTTTAATAGGGTATGTGTTTATATAAAAACACATACCCTTTAATTTGTTTTCAGGAGGTAATTATTCAAAAATGAGCCGGGATATGACAAAGGGAAACATAACTAAACACATCACATTATTCTCCATCCCCTTGTTTATTATTGGTATCTGTCAAACTCTTTATAATTTCATAGATGCAATGGTGGTTGGCCGGTTTGTCAGCGCCAATGCTTTAGCATCGGTAGGCACCTGTGCAAGCATTATATTGTTTTTTATGGTATTTTCAAACGGGTTTGGCGTTGGTTTTAGAGTAATTACCGGTCAGCTGTTCGGCTCAGGCGAGCATAAAATGACCAAGCTTTCGGTTACCACTTCACTGATAGTAATGGCAGCCCTTAGTGTTGTTTGCTGTGCTCTAGGTATAATATTTTCACGGCTGATGCTTGTAGCACTTGGTGTTCCTGAGGATCTAATGTCGGACGCTTTGCTATATCTTCAAATTTACTTTTATGGGCTGCCGTTTATAATAATGTATAATGGTATCAGCAACCTGTTTTATGCGCTTGGTGACTCAAAGATACCAATGCTTACACAAATAATTTGCTTTGTGCTTAACATCGGCCTTGAATTAGCTTTAGTCGCTGTATTTGATATGGGGGTTGCAGGTGTTGCATGGTCAGGGTTTATTACAAGAGGTATAAACTTTTTAATAGTGCTAATAGCAATATTTAAAAAGACGCACAAATTTCCAAAATCAGATAAAATATTTGATTTTAAAATTTTCAAGAAAATATTAAGCGTAGGTTTTCCCGCATCAATAGCCCATAGTATCGGAGCTATAAATTCGTTGGTTATACATAGGCTGATAAACTCATTTGATACGCCAATTATTGCAGGCTACAACATTGCAGCTAAAATAGACTCTCTTTTTATGCTGTTTATAAATACGATTGCAAGCTCCTGCGGCACACTTGTTTCCCAAAACTACGGCGCACGTGATATGCACAGAGTACGGCGCGGATTTAAGCTGTGCATGCTTTTAAACGCCTGCTACTCACTGCTTACAATAGTATTCGCACGTCTTTTTGGTACCCAGCTTACTAACCTTTTTATGAATGCGGATACTGATATCATGCTTAAAGATGACATAACTTCTTTTGTAACTAATTATATCTTAATAATCTCAATTTTTTACTTTATTTACGGCGTTGGCCATGTTGCAAATGAGCTTTTAAGATGTGTAGGCAAAATAAAAATCACTGTTTTCAGCACCTTAATTGTTGTATTGGCGCGCATCTGCTCGGCATATTTGCTGTCAAACTATATCGGCCCTGCCGCTATATACTGGTCACTTCCTATTTCCTGGTTTAGCGGATATGTAATCACAATCACATATACTTTTACTTATAAATGGCTGCCACATATAAAAGGTCTGCGCAGCAATAAACAAAAAGTTTTGGCAAAAAAAGTTTAAGCTTTTTTAAATTTACTCTTTACATTTTCAAAATCACGTGGTATTATAATAAAAAATAGTTTAATGGAGTTATGATGGGCAGAATACACAGTGCAATCGCATACTTTTACTTTAGCTTTGCTTACTTTTTTAAGCACGGTAAATTTAGTGTTGTCTGCAATGTGTAAGTAAAGGTATAATAACTCGGCTAAGTAAACTTAGGCTTTGCGGCAAACGCTGCAAAGCCTTTTTATTTTGATTAAAGGAGAAATTAATTATGGTAGTATTATTAAAAGAAAACCCGGACCAAAACCAAGTAGATAGCCTTATTAAATGGCTGGAAAGCCAGAATCTTAGGGTGCATATAAGCAAAGGTGATTTATATACCATCCTTGGCCTTATTGGTGACACCTCGAAGGTGGATATAGACCTTATAAGCTCTCTTGACATTGTGGAAAGCGTACGCCGTATACAAGACCCGTATAAAAACGCCAACCGCAAATTCCACCCGGACGACACTGTTATCGATATCGGTGGCCATAAAATTGGCGGCGGTAATTTTGCAGTTATTGCGGGGCCATGCTCTGTCGAGTCTGAAAAGCAGCTGTGCGATATAGCTGAAAAGGTAAAAGCTGCCGGTGCTACAATGCTGCGCGGCGGAGCATTTAAGCCGCGCACTTCCCCCTATGCTTTCCAGGGAATGAGAGAAAAAGGTATTGAGCTTTTGGTAAAGGCAAAGAAAAAAACTGGGCTGCCTATTGTCACTGAAATAATGGATGCTGAAGCGCTGCCACTGTTTGATGAGGTGGATGTTATACAGGTCGGCGCGCGCAATATGCAGAATTTTGAGCTACTTAAAAAGCTGGGCAAAACCAATAAGCCAATACTTTTAAAGCGCGGGTTTTCCAATACGCTTGAAGAACTTTTAATGAGCGCGGAATATATTATGGCGGGCGGTAATGAAAACGTAATTTTATGCGAGCGCGGAATACGCACATTTGAAACCATGACCCGTAATACCCTGGACATATTGGCTGTACCTGTTTTAAAGCAGCTTTCACATCTGCCAGTTATAATTGACCCCAGCCACAGCACAGGCCTTGCAAAGCTTGTACCACCCATGTCGCTTGCAGCGGCTGCAGCAGGGGCAGATGGCCTTATTATAGAAGTTCATAACGACCCCGCACACGCACTTTGCGATGGCCCACAGTCTCTAACCCCTGAGCAGTTTGAAAAACTCAATAAAAAAATACAGCTTGTTCTTAAATCCGTAAAAAGCGAGGAATAAAAATGGTAATTGGTATAGTGGGGCTGGGCCTTATAGGCGGCTCACTTGCAAAGTCAATAAAGGCAAAAACAACTCATACGGTTTTGGGTTATGATAAAGACAATGCCACTCTAAACTCTGCTAAATCTGAGGGTGCGATTGATGAAATACTGGCTTGCGAAAAAATAGGCAATTGTGATATCCTGATTTTAGCCTTAACGCCTGAAAACGCTTTACAATTTATAAATCAAAACATTAATCAGATAAAACCGGGCATGGTAGTAATGGACGTCTGCGGCGTCAAGACCTATATTTGTGAAAACATCTGGCCGCTTGCAAAACAGTATTCGTTTACTTTTATCGGCGGGCACCCGATGGCCGGCATTGAACGCTTTGGCTATGCAAACAGCTTTAGCAGCCTGTTTGACAATGCTTCAATGATACTAACACCCGAGCCAGGTACTGATATTAAATATATTAATCTGGTATCCGCTTTGTGCAATGAGATAGGCTTTGGCACTATTAAAATTACCACGCCTGAGTATCATGACAAAATGATTGCTTACACATCTCAGCTTGCGCATATAGTATCAAGCGCTTATATTAAATCCCCCACCTCTAAAAAGCATCAGGGCTTTAGCGCCGGCAGCTTTAAAGATATGACAAGGGTGGCAACCTTAAACGAACAGATGTGGGCTGAGCTGTTTTTATTAAACCAGCAAAACCTCATTTTAGAGCTGGATAACTTAATAGACCATCTAATGGAATTTAAAGACGCGCTTAAAACAAAATCCAAAGATAAACTTTTATCCCTTTTACAAGAAGGGCGGATATGTAAGCAGATTTCAGAATCGGGAGAACAGATATGAAAGAGTATGAGTCAATACCTATAAAAACAAAAAACCCATACAATGTGCTGATAGGACACGGGCTGTTAGAATGCTGTGCAAGCCTTTTGGATTTAGATTTTAAAACAACTACTGCTGTAATAATCACTGATGACACTGTGGCAGGTTTGTATCTTGAAAAAGTTAAAAAATCTTTTGTTGACTCTGGTTTTAATGTGTTATGCCATGTTTTAAAGCACGGTGAACAATCAAAAAGCTTTGAAAATTTAAATAACATACTAGAGTTTTTAGCGCAAAACAGTGTTACCCGCAGTGATATGCTTATCGCACTCGGTGGCGGGGTTGTAGGTGATATTACTGGCTTTGCGGCAGCAATTTACCTTAGGGGGATTAAGTTTATACAAATACCCACCACCCTTTTGGCGGCGGTTGACTCATCAGTGGGCGGCAAAACCGCTGTTAACCTTAAAAGCGGCAAAAACCTGGCAGGTGCATTTTATCAGCCGGCGGCAGTTATATATGACTGCGACACATTTAAGTCTTTGTCGCGAGATATCATTGCTGATGGCCTTGCTGAAAGTATTAAGTATGGAGTTATATACGACAGCAGCCTATTTAACCTGATAAAAAGCTGCAGTTATGAAACATTAAATGAAAATCTTGTTCAAATAGTTAAGAGATGCGTTACAATAAAAAGCGAAATTGTTGCTGTGGACGAGTTTGACACAGGCACCCGCCAGCTATTAAATCTCGGCCATACCTTTGGCCACGCAATAGAAAAATGCAGCGACTTTAGCATCACACACGGCCACGCAGTGGCGTGCGGCATGGTGCTTGCCGCAAATGCAGCATATAAATTAGGTATTTGTGACAGGCAGGTTTACCTTGATATAAAAGAGATAGTATCACAATATAATTTGCCGACAGCAACTAACTTTTCAGCCTCTAAACTTTATGACGCCGCTATAAAGGATAAAAAACGTACCGGCCAGACTATAAATTTAATACTTCCTGAAAAAATCGGCAAGTGCAATATTTATCCTATTGATTTAGATAAGCTAAAATCGCTTATTTTGGCTGCATTGGAGGACAATATATGAAAATACTGCCTTCAAAACTCAAGGGTGAAATTAATATAATAGCATCAAAGTCATACGCGCACAGGCTGCTTATATGTGCGGCGCTGTCTGACAGCCCTACCCGCATTAAAATAACCAGCTTAAATGACGATATAAGGGCAACAATTAAAGCGCTTAGTGCTTTTGGTACAAAGGTTGAAATTGATAAAAGCACCATTACAGTTACACCTGCAAACCCTGCTAAAACGCATGCTTTTATAAACTGTATGGAAAGCGGCTCCACCCTGCGCTTTATGCTGCCTGTAGCGGCGATGATATGTAAATACTCAATGTTTATAGGCAGCGGCAAACTGCCAAACCGCCCTATTTTACCTCTGATAGAGGTCATGCGCCAAAATGGCGCTGTTGTAAAAAACGACCGCTTACCGCTCAGCGTTTCAGCAAAGCTTAAAGGTGGGATATATAAGCTTTGCGGGGATATAAGCTCACAATTTGTATCAGGGCTTATGTTTGCACTTGTTTTAGCGGAGGGTGACAGCCAAATACATATCACAGGCAAACTGGAATCCAAGCTGTATGTTGATATGACTATAAAGGCACTTATGGATTTTGGCATCAAGATAAAAGCAGAGCCGTATGGCTATTATATAAAAGGCGGGCAGAAATATAAATCACCAGGAATTGCTTCGGTTGAGGGCGACTGGTCAAGCGCAGCTTTTTTCTTAGCTGCCGGCGCACTCAGCGGGCCGGTTACCGTTTTGGGGCTTAATGATGACAGCCTGCAGCCGGATAAAAAGATTGTTGAATATTTAAAAGAGTTTGGCGCACAAGTGGAAGCTCAAGGCAATAGAATAACTGTAACAAAAAAAGAGCTGCATGGTATAAATAATGATATTTCTCAAACCCCTGACCTTTTTCCGATACTTTCAGTTATAGCTTCTGTATCAGCCGGCAGGACAGTGTTTTCAAACTGTAAAAGACTAAGGTATAAGGAATCAGACCGGCTGGAAAGCACTTATAAAATGCTAAAATCTCTAGGCGCTGATGCCGAGATTGTAAACGATAGTATGGTTGTAAACGGCATAAACTGCTTAAAAGGCTCCGTAGTTGACGGATTTAATGACCATAGGATTGTGATGAGTGCGGCAATAGCTTCACTTATATGCGATAGTCCTGTAACAATAAGTGATGAAAATGCGATAAATAAGTCATATCCAGAATTTTTTGAGCACTTTACTAAGTTAGGGGGTAAAATTGATGGCATCTAATTTTGGTAAAAATATATCTGTGCAGATTTTTGGGGAATCACATGGGCCGGCAATAGGTGTTGTAATAGACGGCATTAAGGCGGGCGAGCGTATTGATGTTGAAAAGCTTTACGGGTTTATGGCACGCAGAGCGCCGGGAGGGCCGCTTGCAACGTCCAGAAAAGAGCCGGACTCTTTAGAATTTCTGTCCGGTATTAAAGACGGCGTTATATGCGGCAGCCCTATTTGTGCAGTTATACGCAACACAAACCAGCGCAGCGGTGATTATGATAATTTAAAGGCTGTCCCCCGCCCTTCCCATGCAGATTTTAGCGCGTTTGTAAAGTATAAGAACAATGCAGACATGCGCGGCGGCGGGCATTTTTCCGGCAGGCTTACAGCACCGCTGTGTATCGCAGGCGGCATTGCAAAACAAATTTTATTAAGGCAAAATATAGAGGTTTATGCGCATATATTGCAGATTGGAAGTATTAAAGACAAAAGCTTTGACTTTGCAAACCCCAAAAAAGACAATTTAAACGAGCTTGAAAATAAAGCTCTAGCCGTACTGGACGATAGATGTGCCAAAGATATGCAAAATCAAATTTTAAGCGCAAAAGGGCAAAACGATTCTGTCGGCGGCATAATCGAAGGCTGTATATTAGGACTGCCTGAAGGGCTGGGCCAGCCAATGTTTGACGGAGTAGAAGGCAGGCTTGCCTACACACTTTTTGGTGTACCCGCTGTAAAGGGTGTAGAGTTTGGAAGCGGCTTTGCTTCTGCAGCACTCTATGGCAGCCAAAATAATGATGAATTTTTATATAATGGTGAAAAGGTAGTAACTAAGACAAATAACCACGGCGGAATCTTGGGCGGGATTACAACCGGCATGCCTATAATATTTAGGGCGGCAATAAAGCCCACGCCTTCAATATCACAAAAGCAAAACACGGTAAATTTAAGCACCAAGCAAAATACACAAATTGAGATTAAGGGCAGGCATGACCCATGCATTGCAGTACGTGCCGTACCGGTAATTGAGGCGGCAGCAGCAGTTACAATGCTGGATATTTTATATGACTATGATAATGAAAGGAAATAAGTTATGAATTTAGAACAGATTAGAGACAAAATTGATGATGTGGATGACAAGCTTATAAAGCTGTTTTATGAGCGTATGGAACTTAGCGGCATGGTGGCACAGTACAAAAAGGACAATAACCTTTCTGTTGCAAACAAAAGCCGAGAGAGGGAGATAATCACCCGCCTGACAAAAGATGCAGGGGACCTTGAAATGTATGTGAGGATTCTATATTCCACAATATTTGACCTGAGCCGCTCATACCAGACAAGCCTTATAAACAAAACCGATGCGCTTACAGAAAAAATTGTCAGCGCGGCAAACAATACTCAAAAGCTGTTTCCCAAAAAAGCTGTTATTGCATGCCAGGGCGTGGAGGGTGCCTACTCCCAGCTTGCGGGCGAAAAGCTTTTCCCTATGGCAAATGTGATGTACTTTAAAAACTTTGACTCGGTTTTCTCCGCAGTTGATAAGGGGCTATGCAAGTATGGCATTTTGCCTATCGAAAACAGCTCACACGGCTCAGTGGGTGAAGTTTATGACCTTATGCTTAAATATAATTTTCATATAGTACGCAGCATAAAGCTCTGCGTATCTCATGAGCTGCTTGCAAAGCCAGGCACTAAAATGGAAGACATTACTGAAATAGTTTCTCACGAGCAGGGCATCGGCCAGTGCTCCAAATTTTTAAGCACGCTTAAAAATGTTAAGATTACCACCTGCCCTAACACAGCGCTGGCGGCTGAGTATGTGGCAAAATCCAACTCTAATACAGTAGCCTCTATTTCATCCCACAACTGTGCGCAGTTATACGGGCTTACAACAATAAACAGAGATATTCAGGACAGCGATAACAACTACACCCGTTTTATCTGCATTTCCAAAGACCTTGAAATTTATCCTGGCGCAAACCGCATAAGCCTGATGATAAGCCTGTCACACGAGCCTGGTAGCCTGTATGAACTTCTTGCCAAATTTGCAGCGTTAGGGCTCAATCTTACAAAGCTTGAAAGCCGGCCGGTAGTAGGCAAAGACTTTGAATTTATGTTTTATTTTGATTTTGAGGCATCAGTGCTGGAGCCGCAGGTAATATCGCTGCTGTCTGAAATATCGCGGACAAATGACACTTTTGTATTTTTAGGCAACTATAGCGAGGTATAAGTATGATTTACGGCCTTGTAGGTGAAAAGCTGGCGCACAGCTATTCACCTTTTATACATAGCCAGCTTGCAGATTATGATTACAAGCTTTATGAGGTGGAGCCGTCCAAGCTCAAAGACTTTATTCTAAAAAATAAAATAGGCGGACTTAATATAACCATACCGTATAAAAAAGAGGTTATGCAGTACTGCGATGAGCTTTCACCAGCAGCAAAAGCTATAGGCAGTGTAAACACCATCTATACTCATAAAAATAAGTTGTATGGTGACAACACAGATATTTACGGCTTTATGTTTATGCTTCAAAAATCAGATATCAGCCTTAAAAACAAAAATGTTATTATACTGGGCAGCGGCGGCACCAGCCTTACGGCACAATATGCATGCAGGTTATCTGATGCTAAAAATGTTGTAGTAATCTCCCGCTCGTCAAATATAAATTATGATAGCCTTGAAAATTATAAAGATTATGATATAATTATTAATACTACGCCAGTCGGGATGTACCCAAACAACCTAAAAAGCGTGGTTGATTTAAAGGGCTTTTACAGGCTGTCTGGCGTGGCTGATGTCATTTATAACCCCATAAAAACAAAGCTGATTTTTGAAGCAAAACAACTGAATATTAAAAATGCCAGCGGGCTTTCAATGCTGGTTGCCCAGGCCGCAAAAAGCTGTGAGCTTTTTACTGGCACAAAAATATCTGTTAAACAAATAAATAGAGTAATAAAGGCGCTATACCACAGTGTTTTGAATATTGTTTTAGTAGGCATGCCCGGCTGTGGTAAGACGAGTATTGCGAAAGCGCTGGCACAAAAGTTATCAAGGCCTGTGCTGGACACAGATTTAATGGTAGAACAAAAAGCTGGCATGAAAATACCTGAAATTTTCAAAAAATACTCTGAGGCGCACTTTCGTACGCTTGAAAAAAGTGCAGTATTGGAAGCGGGCAAACAACATTCATCTGTTATTGCAACCGGCGGCGGGGTGGTAATGGATGCGGATAACTATTTACCGCTAAGGCAAAACTCCAGGATCTATTACATAGACCGGCCTGTATCAATGCTTCAGATGAGCGGCAGGCCGCTTTCAAAGTCAACACCTGCTCTTTATGAGATGTATAATAAGAGAAAGCCACTGTATACCAAATACAGCGATAAGCGTATTATTAACACCGGCAGCATTGAAAGTGCTGCAGATGCGATTATTGAGGATTTTTATGAAAATTTTAGTTATTAACGGCCCGAACATAAACATGCTGGGTATAAGGGAGCCTGAAATTTACGGCAGCAAAACATATAACGACCTTATAAGCAGTATAAAAAATCACGCTGAAAAATCCGGCGTGGATGTCAGCTTTTTTCAAAGTAATAGTGAAGGTGATATTGTCACTGCCATTCAAAATGCTTATGGTAAGTTTGACGGGATTGTAATAAACCCAGCAGCTTACACCCATACCAGCATTGCTATTTTGGATGCACTTAAAGCAGTTTCAATACCGGCGGTCGAGGTGCATATTTCCGAGCCGGACAGCCGTGAAAGCTTTAGAAAAGTTTCCTACACTTTGCTTGCATGTATAAAGCGTTTTTCAGGGCATGGTTTTGCGGGATATAATATGGCAATAGATTATTTAAAGGAGTACTACAATGTCAAAAACCGCAATTGTAACGGACACTAACAGTGGTATTACAAAAAAGCAGGCAGATGAGCTTGGAGTTTTTGTACTGCCGATGCCGTTTTACATTGACAACACTTTATATTTTGAGGATATATCTCTGACCCAGCAACAATTTTATAATCGTATGCAGAATAACTGTAACATTACCACCTCACAGCCTTCCATAGGCGATATAAAAGAACTGTGGGATGGGATATTAAAAGAGTATGATGAAATTGTACATATTCCTATGAGCAGTGCACTGTCCGGCAGTATGGCAAGCGCTATGGCATTAAGTATGGAGTATGACGGCAAGGTGCAGGTTGTTGATAACCTTAAAATTTCGATACCTCTTTATCAGTCGGTTTTAGATGCACTAGAGCTTACGAAAATGGGTCTTAATGCAAAACAAATCAAAGCGAAACTTGAGGCCGCAAAACTTGACACCTGTATATTGATAACAGTAGATACTTTAAAATATTTAAAAAAAGGCGGCAGGATAACCCCAGCCACAGCGGCAGTTGGTACACTGCTAAACATTAAACCAATTTTGAAATTAAAAGGCAATACCCCGCTGGATGCTTGCGCAAAAGCCAGAGGTATAAAGCAGGCAGTCGATGTCATGTTAAAAATAGCTGACAGAGAACTTGCGGATGATTTTAAAGATGCCTTTGAAAGTAAACAAATGAAATTTTTTGTTGCGCACACACAAAATCAAAGCGCTGCAGAAAATTTTGCGCTTAAAATAAAGGATAGGTATAGCTGGCAAAAGGATATTGAAATAGCAAGCCTGCCGCTTAGCATTGCATGCCATGTGGGGCCCGGTGCGCTTGCTATGGCAATATCAAAAGAATTAATATAAAAAAATATGGCGCGTAAAGCGCCATATTTTTTTATCTTTTAGCCGTTTGCATAGGTGTTTTTAACCTTATCAATCTGTGTCTGCTGTGCCTGCTCAGTAGGGTACCAACCCTTTTGTGCCATCTGTGAATAAATATCGTTTTGCATTTTAATGCAATCGTTAAGCGCGCAGTTAAAGGTGGAGTGGACATTGGATGTGCTGGACTCAATACTGCCGTGCATATACAGGTCGCACACGCCTTTTACCTCTAAAAGCAGCCCCTCCATTAATGTTTTATCGTCCATTTTATCACTCCTTACACTAAACTATAAAATTGGTTGAACAAATCGGTATGCTTTTTCTCAAGCTCTTTGATACAGCTTGCAAGCTGCGCATCCTGCAGCTGGTTTGAAAGGTCCATGCACTTTTGTTTTAAAAATTTTTCATGACTTAACGCATCTTCAATATAAAGCAGTTCTTTTGGCGTCATATCATTCACCTCCTATTTTAGTGTAAGAAAAAATTTTTGTTTTATTCAAGCCATAAATTTTGCTTTTTTAAAAAATTTTCAATATTTAAAATTGTTTTAGGGCTTAAATAATGCTCAATTTTTTCTACCTGCTCAAGCTCATCTTCGCTTTGGTTTATCGCGCAGAGCAGCCGATTTAATATGTTGTGCCGGTTTATAAGATACTTTGCAAGCTGCTCGCCTTTCAAAGTTAGCTTTATTGACCCATATTTCTCAAAATTTATTAAGCCGTGGCTTTTAAGATTGTCCGCCATTTTTGAAGCGGACGAAGGTTTCACATTCAGCCCTGCAGCAAGCTGGCTTATGCGAACTGCGCTATCTTTTTCAGACAAACGCAAAATCATTTCAAGATAGTCCTCCATTGCGTTAGTTATACTTTTATTATCAAGGATTTCATACCCTTTAAGAGTATGAAATCCTTGTTTTTTATTTATCAGGTCCAATGCCGTAACACCCGCCTTTAATATTTGCATATATTGTAATTAGGAAACAAAGTTTCCCTAAACTAAAAATATTTTAGGAGTCTTTAAAATATGAAAAAGATAAATAAATTAAGTGATTTAAAACAGGGCGAAAGCGCTATTGTTTCAAAGCTATCCTCAAAAGGTAAAATCCGCAGACGCCTTCAGGACATAGGAATTGTGGAAGGTACAAATATTGAATGCATACAAAAAAGCCCGCTCGGCGACCCGATCGCCTATTTTATACGCGGGGCTGTAATCGCTCTTAGAAGCGAAGATTCATCTGAAATTTATGTTGAATGTGAAATTTAATAAAATATAAGGGGTAGTGGTATGGGACTTACAAACGGTTCAGTAGGGCTAAAGGCGGTGGACTACGGCCTTGTAATAAAAAAGCAGTCTCCAAACGATAAAGTAATTGCACTTGCGGGTAACCCAAACGTGGGTAAAAGCACGGTTTTTAATGAGCTTACCGGCCTTAAACAGCATACTGGCAACTGGCCCGGCAAGACAGTTACAAACGCCCAGGGTTATTGTACTTATAAAAATCAAGGCTTTGTAATGGTGGACATACCAGGCAGTTATTCACTGATGGCCCACTCTGCCGAGGAGGAGGTTGCACGCGATTTTATCTGTTTTGGAAACGCTGATGCTGTTGTAGTGGTCTGTGATGCCACCTGCCTTGAACGCAACCTTAACCTGGTTTTACAGACTATTGAAATAACTGATAAAGTTATTGTTTTAGTTAATCTTTTAGATGAGGCAGAGCGTAAAAATATTAAACTTAACCTGCCTTTGCTCTCAGAAAAATTAGGAGTGCCGGTTATTGGCGCGGCCGCGCGCCAAAAAAAGGGGCTTGACCAGCTGCTTAAATGTATGAGCGGTATTGAAAATTTAAAATCAAAGCCTTATGCCATAAACTATAGTGAGTATACAACAGAATGTATAAATATACTTGCCCCGGCACTTGCGCCACTATGTGAAGGCAAAGTCAACACAAGGTGGCTGGCGCTTAGGCTGCTGGATTGTGATGACGCGCTCAAAAAATCACTCACTGAATATTTAGGCTTTGATATTACTGAAAATGAAAATGTCAAAAAAAGCTTGGACAGAGTAAAAGAGTATCTCTCGATTACAAATAAAAGCCTTGAGTTTATAAGGGATGATATTGTATCCGGGCTGGTTAACAGTGCTGAGTCAATATGCAAGGACGTGGTTGTATATAAAAACAAGCAGTATAATGAAAAAGACCGGAAAATTGATAAAATCCTGACCAGCAAATGGACCGGATTTCCCATTATGTTTGCCCTGCTTGCAGTTATCTTTTGGATAACAATCACCGGCGCCAACTATCCATCCGAGCTTATAAGCCGTGCACTGTTCTGGGTACAGGACAGGTTACTGGAATTTGCTATATGGATAAACACACCCGAATGGCTATACTCACTTCTCATTTTGGGTATATACAGGGTTGTTGCATGGGTAGTATCCGTGATGCTGCCGCCCATGGCAATATTTTTCCCGCTGTTTACACTGCTTGAAGATCTGGGATACCTGCCAAGGGTAGCCTTTAACCTCGATAAGCTATTTAAAAAATGCTGTGCATGCGGCAAGCAGGCACTTACCACCTGCATGGGCTTTGGATGCAATGCCGCAGGCATTGTAGGGTGCAGAATAATCGATTCACCCAGAGAGCGGCTTATAGCAATGCTGACTAATAATTTTATACCCTGTAACGGCCGATTTCCTACAATGATAGCTTTAATTTCAATGTTTTTTATCGGCGGGGCCGCGCTGCCGCTGCAATCTATTTCATCAGCACTGCTGCTTGCACTTATTATTGTGCTGGCTATCTCAATGTCGCTTATTGTTTCAAAACTACTGAGTATGACGCTTTTAAAGGGGGTGCCTTCCTCCTTCACACTTGAGCTTCCGCCCTACCGCAAACCTCAAATCGGCAAAGTAATAACCCGGTCGATTTTTGACAGGACGCTGTTTGTACTTGGCCGTGCGCTGGCGGTTGCAGCACCTGCCGGGCTTATTATATGGGTTATGGCAAATGTAACAATAGGCGGTACAACCCTGCTGTCTCACTGTGCGGGATTTTTAGATCCTTTCGCCCAGCTTATGGGGTTGGACGGCGTGATACTTATGGCATTTATTCTTGGCATACCCGCTAACGAAATAGTTATACCTATCATTATTATGGCGTACATGGCCCAGGGCAGCCTCATTGAATTTGATAACCTCTCAGCACTTAAGCAGTTATTTGTGGATAACGGCTGGACTAGTGTTACAGCGATAAGCACAATACTTTTCTCGCTTATGCACTGGCCCTGTTCCACAACGCTTATTACCATAAAAAAGGAATCCCAAAGCATTAAATGGACCATTGCCGCCTTTTTAATCCCGACTATTACAGGCATAATTGTATGCATGATTTTTGCAAACACAGCACGCCTGTTTATAAACTAAAAAGATAATTCCTGCTTATGTTAAGCAGGAATTATCTTTTGAAATATTCTTTTAAATCAATATATCTTTGATTGCTGCTGCCGCGATACTTAAGGCTTATATCGCGCAGGCTTTCAATATACGGCCCGTCAACCAACACATCACAGGTATCAAGCAGCTTCATTATCATAGGCTCTTTTTCAGCCATTTTTATCAGCTGCTCAATAGTATACCCTGAATATGCAACGATTGATTTGCCAATGCCCTTAACTTTTTTGCCCAGCTCATAAAGCGGGCCTGGCTGGCAAAAAGGCTCACCCCCTGAAAAGGTCACCCCGGATAGAAGCGGATTTTGCTTGATCTCATCAAACAGGTTTTCAATATCAACATCTGTGCCGCCATCAAAGCTGTGCGTTTGCGGATTGTGGCAGCCGGGGCATGCATGCGGACATCCCTGTGTAAAAACCACATACCTTATTCCCGGCCCGTCTACAATCGACTCACGCTCAATCCCGCTGATACGCAGCTTACATGCCATGCTTTACTCTGTCTCTTTCCTCAGCGCGTTTGGCATTGTTAAACCGGTCAGTCGTACCAACAAGATAGCCGGTGATACGGCGGATTCTCTCAAACCCGATGTCCTTTCCTACAGTGTTACCGTCTTTTACTACTACTTTTGTCATTTTAAAAATCTCCTTTTCTAAAAAATTATTTTAATCAATTCCAACAATATGCGGCATTTGCGGATACTTCTTACGCAGCTCTTTTATCTTTTCAATGCTTATCTCCTCGCCCTCATGCCTGCCGCAGCGGGGGCATACCTCGTCAATCACGCCGGTATATCCGCAAACCGGGTCCCTGTCAACCGGGTGGTTTACTGAACCGTAGCCCACGCCGACCTCTTTCATATACCTAATTACAGCTTCAAACGCCTCAAGGTTCTTGCAGGTGTCACCATTTAGCTCAACATAACTGATATGGCCTGCATTTGTAAGCGCGTGATACGGTGCCTCAATCTGGATTTTCTTAAATGCTTCAATCTCATAGTACACAGGCACGTGAAAAGAGTTTGTATAGTAATCCCTGTCAGTAACTCCTTTAATCTCACCATACCTCTTTTTATCAATAGCTACAAACCTGCCGCTGAGCCCCTCGGCGGGTGTCGCAAGCAATGTAAAGTTAAGCCCGGTCTTTTCAGACTCCTCATCCATGCGGCGGCGCATATGCGTAATTATTTCAAGGCCCAGCCTCTGGCTGTCCTCGCTTTCGCCATGGTGCTTACCTGTAAGTGATTTTAATGTTTCCGCAAGCCCGATAAATCCAACACTTAGCGTGCCATGCTTTAAAACTTCCGCCACACTGTCGTTTTCCGATAATTTGTCCGAGTCAATCCAAACGCCCTGCCCCATTAAAAACGGATAATTTTTAGCTGTCTTTGAGCACTGAATTTTAAACCTGTTTAGAAGCTGGCGTATACATAAATCAATGCGCTTGTCTAAAATAGAATAAAACTTGTTTATGTCACCGGCCGCCTCAATTGCAATACGCGGCAGATTTATTGATGTAAAGCTTAAATTACCTCTGCCGCAGGTGACCTGCCTTGTCTTATCATAGTTATTTCCAAGCACCCTTGTACGGCAGCCCATGTAAGCCACCTCAGTATTATAGTCTGAGTCCTTGTAATACATTTTATTAAATGGTGCGTCAATAAAGCTGAAGTTTGGAAACAGCCGCTTTGCTGATGTCTTAATAGCAAGCTTAAACAAATCGTAATTCGGGTCGCCCGGGTTAAAGTTTACACCCTCTTTTACCTTGAAAATCTGTACAGGGAATATCGGTGTCTCACCATTGCCCAAGCCCGCATCGGTCGCCAGCAGCAGGTTTTTCATAACCATCCTTGCCTCAGGCGAGGTGTCAGTGCCATAATTTATAGAACTGAACGGAACCTGGGCCCCTGCGCGTGAGTTCATTGTATTAAGGTTATGAATAAACGCCTCCATAGCCTGGTAGGTGGCTTTATCTGTTTCAATCATCGCCTGCTCGGCAGAGTTGGTGTTTGCAGTTTTAAGCCCTTCTTTATCGATGCCGCAATCTTTAAGGCAATCACAAAGCTTATCCAAATAATCATCCGGCTCAATCATTTTTATACTGTCGCTAAGTTCTGCTTTAACTTTGCCCACAAGCCTGTCCGCATCTTCTCTCTTAAGCCCAAAATGGAAAATAAAATATTGCTGCAAAGCACGCAGGTACTCTTTTCTATAAGTTTTTGCGACGCCCGGAGCCATACAGTAGTCAAAAATAGGTATGCTCTGCCCGCCGTGCATCTCGTTCTGGTTAGCCTGAATGGCAATACAGGCAAGCGCTGAATAACTGCCGATGCCGTTAGGCTCCCTCAAATATCCATGTCCTGTTGAGAATCCATTTTTAAATAGCTCCAGTAGGTTTATCTGGCAGCATGTTTCTGTAAGCATGTAAAAATCCTTGTCGTGAATATGTATATCCCCGCTTACATGTGCCGCCGCAACGTCTTTCGGCAGAATATAATTATCTACAAAATACTTAGCACCCTCACTACCGTACTTAAGCATGGTACCCATCGCAGTATCAGCGTCAATATTTGCGTTTTCACGCTTCATATCAGCGTCCTTCGCGCTCTTAAAAGTCAGTTCCTTATAAATATCCATGAGGTCGGCTTCAGTCTGACGGATCTTTGCATGCTCAGCCCGATAAAGTATATACGCTTTAGCTGTTTTTGAAAGCCCTGCTTCAATAAGCTTTTCCTCTACAATATCCTGGATATCCTCAACACTTATCATCTTATCAGCGGGAAATGCTGCCACAACCTGACGTGTTAAACCATCCAGCATATCATCGCTTATATTCTCACCGCTCGCCTTGCTGGCCTTGCTCATTGCAGCCCTTATCTTGAGCGCGTCAAAATCAACTGCCTCTCCTGTGCGTTTTAGTATTTTATCCGTCATAACCCTTACCTCTTTTCACCCTCATTTAAGTATTATCAATTATACCACCACTATATGTTACTGTCAATAGTCAAAACACAATTTATTGTGGAATTTATTTTACAAACCACAAGTTATTGTGTTTTGAACAATATACCACTATTTAGCTTAATAACAAAATAATGACCGCCAAGGGCGGTCATTATTTTAAACATTACTAGAAAGGCCTAAATAATCAAGCAGGCCTGCATAAATTGCATATGCAAACTGATACTGATTATTTGCAAGCTTATTCGCGTCGCTTTCGTTTGTAATAAAACCAAGCTCCACTAAAATTGCAGGCATTTGAGTGCGCCTTAGCACATAGAGGGTAGGCCTGGTTTTTACACCTAAATCCCTCATTTCAAGTCTGCGTACTATTTGGCCCAAAACATCCCCCGCCAAAGCATATGCGGGAGTAGCTTCGCTGTAAACATACACCTCACTGCCGTTAGCCTCTGGGTTTGTGCTGGCATTAGCATGTATACTTATAAAATAGTCAGCGCCCCAAGAGTTTGCCATATTAACCCGCTCCTGCAGGCTAGTTGAATTTGATGTTCCCAGCACCTCTGTAGGGCTGTTGCGGGACGTCATTACCTCAAAGCGCCCGTCCGCACGCAAAATATCGGCCAAGTACGTTCCTACACTATAAGTAATATCCTGCTCTCTTAGCCCAAAGCCCTCGGCCCCGGCATTAAAGCCTTGAGGATTATGGCCCTGGTCAATAAAAACTTTTATAGCCAAATTATCACCCCCTGTATTCTATGCAGTATAAAATAAAATTGCTTATCCGATAAATTAATTTATCAATATTGCAACATATCACTTTACAAAATACATAAATATACAAAGGAGGGCACTGACCATGCTTAATAAAATAAAAAAACACCTGCCAATTTTAACCTGCCTGACACTACTAATTATGCTTTTCAACCTGGCGTCCTGCGCCTATACGGCAAAGGCCAAAGACCTTATGGACGGAATATCGGCAGGACACACAGCGTCAAAAACTGCTGATGCAAGATTTATAAACGGCACTGCTGAATTTGCTATAAACCTGCTTAAAAATGCTGACAGTACTGAAAACGTATTGCTGTCACCCATTTCGGCTATGACCTCTATTTCAATGGCTGCAAATGGTGCTTCAGATCAGACGCTTGATGAAATACAGTCACTCTATCAAAACATTCCTATAGAAGATATAAACCAATATTTAAAAGGGTACCTGAGCACTCTTGACAGTGCCAGTGATACAAAAATTAAAACCGCAAACGGAATATGGTTTAAAGACGACCCCGGGCTTAACATAGAAAAGTCATTTTTACAGACCAACGCAGACTATTATAACAGCCAGATTTATAAAGCGCCTTTTGACAATAATACTTTGAATGAGATAAACAGCTGGGTCAAATCCAATACCGATTCAATGGTGGACAGTATTTTAAATGAGATAGAGGATGATCATATAATGTATCTGCTCAACGCCATGGCCTTTGACGCAGAATGGAGCAGCGAATACAAAGAGGAAAGTATTAACCCTGGCACCTTTACAAATGCGGATAAGACAACTACAGATACAACATTTATGCATTCACTTGAGACTACATTTTTAAATGACGGACGTGCCACAGGCTTTTTAAAGCCGTATAAAGGTGAAAAATATAGCTTTATGGCACTGGTTCCAAATGATAATATTTCGCTGGACGAATACATTCAGTCATTAAATGCGGACACGTTTTTAAATACACTTAATACAGCAAAAAGCGAACAGGTAAATTGCTTTTTGCCTAAATTCAGCATGGATTACGACGCGTCACTAAAAGGCACGTTAAAAGCGCTTGGAGTAACAAGAGCATTTGACCCTGACAATGCCCAATTTTCAAAACTCGGGCATTCAACCGGCGGCAATATTTATATGGCTGATGTTATACAAAAAACACATATTGAGGTAAATGAAAAAGGTACCAAAGCTGCCGCAGCAACACTGACAATAATGGCTGCAAAAACAGCCGCTGCAACTGCATCTCAAACGGTTAACCTTAACAGGCCGTTTATATATGCGGTAATAGATAACACAACAAACCTGCCTATACTGATGGGAGCTGTAAGCCAGCTATGATAATTAATGCTTGTAAATTTTAATTTATCTGGTATAATAATCATATAGGCAGGTGCTGAAAATGAAAATACAAGAATCATCTGAAAACTATTTAGAGACTATTTTGATTTTAAGCCAGAAAAAAGGTAATGTACGCGCTATTGACATTGTTAACGAGTTGGGGTATTCAAAGCCAAGTATAAGCATTGCCATGAAAAATCTTAAGAATGAGGGCTATGTTACAATAAACGATTTAGGGCATATCAGACTTACTGAAAAGGGCAGCAAAATTGCCGAGACTATATATGAACGGCATACTCTTTTAACAAAATGGCTTACACATTTAGGCGTCAGCCCCGATACTGCTGCAAAGGATGCATGCAGGATAGAGCATGTAATCAGCAGCGAGAGCTTTGAGGCAATAAAAAGGCATGTAAAGACCAATTAATAGATAAAAAATGAGCACAGGCTTCTGTGCTCATTTTTTTAAAACAACATATACTCCATAAATAATTCTGAAAACATTTTTGAGTTGCTAAGTTCCAACATTCTGCAGCCATCTGCCAAGCTCTTAGCAGTTTCAAGCACCTGCTTTTTGCAGATACACAACACCGCACCGTCCAGTGCACTGTTTCCAACCGGCTGTATTTTCCCCATAAACTCCTGCGGCAAAAGCCCGGTAACAACCGCTGCCTGCATATTAATATGAAAGCCGAGTGCGCCGGCAATATAAACACGGTTTATATCTTTTATATTTAGTCCTGCACTGCTAACAAGTGTTTCAATACCAGCACGTATTGCACTTTTAGCCAGCTGATACTCTCTGACATCTTTTTCAGTAAGGCTTACGTTATTGCAAAGCACCGCAGGGCCAGTAAGCCTTCCTGTACAGTCAATCACTTCATTTTGCAAAAGTAAAGCAATCCATTCAATAAGCCCCGAGCCGCAAACGCCGCGCACTGGCAATAAGCTGCCATCTTCGCTTTGAATAGTTTTGAATGTAAACTGCCCGTTTTTAAAATCCACATGATTAATCGCACCCGGTACTGCTCCTATACCGCAAGATATATGCGCGCCTTCCAGTGCCGGGCCGGCAGCGGTCGAAGTTACAACATATTCATTTAAAGTGTCCAGCACCATTTCGCCGTTGGTGCCTATATCAATAAGCAACGCCGGGGTGGGCCTTGCAGGTTCAGCCATTTTGGCTGCTATCATACCAGCCGTCACATCCGCTCCAACATAAGCGGATATGCAGGGTAAAGTTATAATTAAATTTGCATCAATACCTATATCTGCCCCAGCTAAAACCTGCGACGCTAAAAATTCAGGTGTAAACGGATAAACACCAATGCTGGCGGGGGATACGCCGCAAAATATATGCAGCATTGTAGTGTTTCCAACCACCGCAGCTTCACCAATCTTTTTGCCAGAAAGGCCAATGCGGTTTAGCATACTCATAAGCATATCGTTCATTTCACCACGCACAGCATCGCGCAGCAAAGCCAGATTCCCGTCAACACAAGCCTGTATCCTGCTAATAACGTCCGCTCCCCAGCTGCTTTGGGGATTTAGCCTGCGTTCTTTTATAATTATTTTGCAGTCGCGCTTGTCTACTAAAGCAGCTTCTAAAGTTGTAGTGCCGATATCAAAAGCCGCCGCCAAATATTTAGTATTTTCATAACACTCTGTGCTATACTTCGATGATGTATTATGCGTGATTGTATTTTCCAGCTCAATCTCAGCCGGGCTGCCGTCACAAACAGCGCGGCAGGACAAAATAATGTCTTTTTCATCGGGAATCAAGGCGTTTTTTGTGATAGAATCAATAAAGCTTCCGCTAATCACACGCACGCCGCATTTTTTGCAGCGCCCTTTTCCGCCGCAGTCTGCCCTTAATTTATAGCCCTGGTTTGTTAAATAATCCAGCAGTAATTGCCCTTTTGCTTCAGACGGTATTTTGATTTTCATTTTTTATGTCCAATCATAGTTTACTTTGAAAATATTATAGCATATCTAAAATCTAAGTACAAGCGCAGTTTAAAACGATTCAAATGCATTTGAGATTTTCTTTACCACCCCTATTTCAGATTTATCAGGCCATGAAATCATTGTTACGCTTTCATTATTACCGTTTGATAAAGTAAAAAATTCTAATGATTCAATTTTATTATCAATTAAACAACTTAACGTCCCATATGTACTTCTACCTGAAGAGTAATTTCTGTCAAAATCTAATATCTTAATACTATCAGCAAAATAATTACTTTCTTCTTTTATAGATCCGTCAAATAAAAATGTTTGTGTAAAATACACCCTGCTTAATCGGTCATTTATAGGTCTGTCTGATATATAATATTTGCCATCTACTTGTGATAACTCAAGGCCGCGGGGTACTTTAATTATTCCTATACCTTGAATTTCTATTTCATCCCAGCCTATATACAGAGTACATCCTGTTAATGTAAATACTTGTATTATTATAATTAAGATTATTGATATTTTCTTAAACAATTATGATCGCCTACTTTTCTATTTTCTTTATCACTAAACATTTTAAGAGCTTTTAAATGACTCTACTATCTGTTTTATTGTTTGAAAGATAAACTTCACACCCTGGCTCACCAAAAGGCTTATTAGATATATAATATTTTCCTTTTATTTGCGACAGCATCCACTCTTTGGGTATTTTAAATGAACCATATCCCTCTTCCTCTACTGTTTTCCAGCCTTTATAGTTATAACAACTAGCAAGCACTAATAACTGAATAAGTAATATATTAAATACTAATGTTCTTTTTATTATATCACGCCCCTTCAAGGGTTCTTGCCGCGCTCTTATCCCCCTCGTCTAAGGGCGCGGCTTTTAATTTTTACTTAAGGTATATGATG